>Ga0182016_10001429_pt1 | contig 29103 bp, 27 predicted proteins | sample 712S2MmetaG_FD_120491 | JGI IMG/M metagenome (GOLD analysis project Ga0182016, IMG submission 120491) | Permafrost microbial communities from Stordalen Mire, Sweden - 712S2M metaG | ecosystem: Environmental > Terrestrial > Soil > Wetlands > Permafrost | place: Sweden: Stordalen | collected...
AACCCCAGATCCAGGATCACGACGTCGGGGAGGAAGGCATTGGCCTCATCGAGCGCCACCTGGCCATCGGCGGCGATCCTCACGTCGTAGCCCTCGAGCCGCAGCGACCGCTGCAGGACGTCGGCGATGTCGCCGTCGTCCTCTACGACGAGTACGCGTGGGGAGCGTTCGAAATCAGCCATTTCCAGCGATGTTAGGGCAGCCGGCGGCCGGGCGGACCGATATTTAGGCCGCATTGAGGGCGCCGCGCGTTTCGCGTCACGATGCACGTGGCAGGCAAACGCTTCTCGGCGTCGAATGGGCGGGCGATGGCTGCCGTCCGTAAGAGCGCTGCGCGTACGCCGGCGCGGCGCAAGCGTGCCGCTCCGGCGCGCGGGCGCCGAAACGGTGCCCGGCGCGGGCGCCGGGCGCCGTTTCGCTTCCAGCAGCGCCATTTCGACGTGCTCGGGCTTGCCGTGGTCGCGGTCGGCGTGCTGCTCGGCTTCGTGCTCTACGCGCATTGGGACGGTGGCCGCGTCGGCGACTGGCTGGCCAAGAGCCTGGCGTGGCTGATCGGTGAAGCTCGGCTCGGCGTCCCGGTCGCGCTGGCGGCGGCCGGGGGCTTGATGTGGATGCGCCCGCTGCTTGCGACGGTCAAGCCGTTTCGCGCCGGCGCGTTCCTGCTGTTCGCCGCCGGCGCGCTCGGGCTGGCCGGGAACGGCCCCCGGCACGGGTTCTGGTCAGCCTCCTACTTCAGGGTCCACGGCGGGATCCTCGGCCAGGGCGAGCTGTGGGCGGCGTCGCGGCTGATCGGCACGACCGGGGCGCACATCCTCGCCGTGTTCCTCGTCCTTGCGGGGATCGTCCTGCTCTCCGGCGGCTCGCTGGCGGCGGCGATGCGCCGCGGCGGCGTTCGCCTTGCGCAGGCGGCGCGCGAGCGGCGCCAGGCTGCGGCGGCGGGGAAAGGACCGGAGCGCGTGGTCCCGCCGGATCCCGGGCCGCGCGAACTTGTCGTGCGGGCGACGCACGTCGAGGCGCCGGCGGTCGAGGTGGCCGACTTCCCCGACATCTATGCCGAGCCTGAGCCGGAGGAGCCCGAGGTCGACTTCTCGCCGCCAGAGCACGAGCCGGCGGTGCACCGGGCTGAGGTTGACCCCGACCAGCTGACACCCCAGGGGCGCTTCCGCGCCGCCGTGACGGACGACCCGAGCTACCAGTGGCGTCTCCCCAAGCCCAAGCTGCTCACGCGCTCCAGCGCCGAGCAGGTGCGCCCCGACACGGCTGGTCAGGAGAAGGTGGCCGCTGGCTTGCTCGAGGCACTTGGGCACTTCGGTGTTGCGGCGAAGGTGATCGGCACCGTCACGGGACCGCACATCACGCGCTACGAGTTGCGCCTCGCCCCTGGAATCAAGGTTTCGAAGGTCGCCAACCTCAAGGACGACCTCGCCTACGCGCTCGCCGCCACGGATGTGCGCATCCTCGCGCCGATCCCCGGCAAGCAGGCGGTTGGCGTGGAGGTACCAAACGCCCGCCGGCGGATCGTGCGTCTCGGCGACGTCTACCAGGAGCCTCCTTCCGACTGGTCCCCTCTCACCGTCTGGACCGGCATGGACGTCTCCGTGCACGCGATCGGGGCCGACCTGGCGAAGATGCCGCACCTGCTCGTCGCCGGCACGACCGGCGCCGGCAAGTCCGGCTCGGTGAACGCGATGCTCGCGAGCATCCTCCTGCGGGCCACCCCTCATGACGTGCGCCTGGTCCTGATCGACCCCAAGCAGGTCGAGCTGAACCACTACGAGTCGATCCCGCACCTGCTCACGCCGGTCATCACGAATCCCCGGATGGCCGCGAACGCGCTCGGCAACCTGGTTCGGGAGATGGAACAGCGCTACGGCATGATGTCGCTCGCGCGGACCCGCTCGCTGATCGAGCTCAACCGCTACCGGATCGACCGTGGCGATCCGCCGATCCCCTACATCCTGTGCGTGATCGACGAGCTGGCGGACCTGATGATGGTCGCGCCGGCCGACGTCGAGACGGCGATCATCCGCCTCGCTCAGAAAGCCCGGGCTGTGGGCATCCACCTCGTGCTGGCGACGCAGTCTCCGCGCGTGGATGTGATCACGGGCCTGATCAAGGCCAACGTCCCGTCGCGGATCGCCTTCGCCGTCTCCTCCCAGACCGACTCCCGGGTGATCCTCGACCAGAACGGGGCGGAGTCGCTGCTCGGCGCGGGGGACATGCTGTTCTCGCCGATCGGCTCATCCGCCCTGCAGCGGATCCAGGGGGCCTACATCGACGAGGCCCAGATTGCGGCACTGACCGACTTCTGGCGCCGCCAGGGCGAGCCGGAGTTCCGCGCCGAGCTGCTCTCCGAGCTGGAGGCCGAGCCTGCCCCCGAGGGCGACGACGATGGCTTCGATCCAGACGAGGATCCGCTGCTCGAGGACGCGATCGCCCTGGTGGTCGAAATGGGGACCGCTTCGACGTCGATGCTGCAGCGCCGTTTGCGCCTCGGCTACACGCGTGCCGGGCGAGTGATCGACATGCTCGAACGCCGCGGGATCATCTCGGGTTACGAGGGATCCAAACCGCGCCAGGTGCTCGTCTCGGAGGCCGATCTGCCGGCCGTGATTGCGGCGCTGGGCGCGCGTGCGCGCGGCGGCGAGGCGGCCATACCCGCCGAGCCCCAGTAGCGCTATACGCTTCGGCGTCGAGATGGCAGATATCGGCGCGACGCTCAGGGAGGCACGGATGCGCGAGCACCGTGACATCGCCGAGTTCGAGGCGCGCACGAAGATCCGCGCGAAGTATCTGCGCGCGCTGGAGGACGAGGAGTGGGGACTGCTCCCCGGCTACACCTTCGCCAAGGCCTTCCTGCGCACCTATGCCGACATGCTCGGCCTCGACGGGCGGGGGCTCGTCGACGAGTTCAAGCGCCAGTACCAGGACCCCTCGGAGGTTGAGCTCGCGGCGACGATGCCGACGCGCGGTGAGAGCAGGCGCGCTCGCGAGCGCGGATCGGACCGCGACCGCGGTAACCGGCGCCAGAAGGGCCCCTCCTCGCGCGTGCTGGCGATCGCGGTACTCGTCGTGGCCTTGGCGGCGGCGCTGTTCATCGTGCACGAGCTGCGCAAGAAGAACGGGGCGGGTGCGCCGCCCACGACGACGACCACGACCTCCACGACCCGTAGCTCAAAGACGCACGCCCACAACAGCGTGCCGCATCGCGTCTCACTCGCCCTGGTCGCCACCACCTCCGTGCGCGTTTGCCTGATCGGCTACCGCACCGCGCACGGCGGTGCGCACACGCGCTACAGCAACACCCTGCTGACGACGGCCAGCCCCTCACCGGTGCTGCACGCCGACAGCCACTTCCTTGCAAGCTTCACCGGCGGGGCGCTGCGAATGGTGATCAACGGCCACGGCGTCGCCGTCGATGCGACCGCGGTCGCCGCCGCCTACGAGATATACCTCGACGGCCGCTACAGAAAGCTGACCGCAGCGTCGGCGCCACACTGCCCGTGAGCGCGCGCGCGGCAATCGTCGTCACCGGCACGGAGGTGCTGGACGGGCGCGTCAGCGACCGCAACGGACCATGGCTGGCGGAGCGCCTGCGCGGACTCGGCGTCGAGCTCGCGCACATCACGATCGTCGGCGACCGGCCGCAGGACATGCTCGCGGCCCTTGCGTGGTGCGCGTCGCTAGGGGTTTCGCTGATCGTCACAAGCGGCGGACTGGGACCGACGGCCGACGATCTGACGGCGACCGTCGTGGGCGGTTTCTGCGGCCGCGAGATGGTGCTCGACGCGGCGCTCGAGGAGCGGATCGCCGCAATCCTGCGGACCTCGCGGGTGCGCTGGGCGCATCTGAGCGATGAGGCGATCCGCGAAGCCAACCGCAAACAGGCGGTCATCCCAGCCGGTGCGACGATCCTCGAGCCGGTCGGCACGGCACCCGGGCTGGTGGTGGCGGCGGCCGACGATCGCCAGGGACCGACGGTGGTCGTCCTGCCCGGCCCGCCACGCGAGCTGCAGCCGCTGTGGGAGCAGGCCACACAGACGGCGGCCTTCGCGCAGGCCATTCGTGGCGCCACCACCTACGAGCAGCGCACGCTGCGCCTGTACGGGCTGCCGGAGTCCGAGATCGCGACGACGCTGCGCGAGGCGGAGCGCGCCGGCGTGGCACTCGATCAGATCGAGGTCACGACATGCGTGCGCAGCGGCGAACTGGAGATCGTGACGCGCTATGAGCCCCACTCGGCGCCCGTCGCCTCCGCGCTCGAGGCGGTGATCCGCGAACGCCATGCCGACGTGCTCTATTCCGACGACGGCACCGGCGTGGACGAGCAGGTCGCGGCACTGCTCGAGCGCCAGGGCCTGACGGTCGCGGTCGCCGAGTCCTGCACCGGGGGACTCGTGCTCGCGAGGCTGACCGAGCGCCCGGGTGCCTCGGCGTTCGTGCGCGGCGGGATCGTCGCCTACTCGGACGCCGTCAAGGAGCAGCTTGCAGGCGTGGCGGCGGAGCTGATCGAAGGACACGGAGCCGTCTCACAGGAGGTCGCGGTCGCGCTGGCAGAGGGCGCGCGCGAGCGCCTGGGCGCCGACGTCGGGATCGGCGTCACGGGGGTCGCCGGCCCCGACGGCGGCACGCCTGAGAAGCCCGTGGGGCTGGTGTGGATCGCGCTGCGGGGGCCCGATGGGCGGGGGCTGGTGCGCCGCACCGACCAGCGCGGCACCCGCGCGGACGTGCGCGAGCGCACCGTGGTCGCGACGATGCACCTGCTGCGACGCCTGCTGCTCGGCGCCACCGACGCCCCGGCGGCGTGAGCGGCGGGCTGCGCCTTTTCGTCGCGGCCGAGCCGCCGGAGCTGGTCCGCGACGAGCTGGCGCTGTGGGCGCGGCGGGCGATCGGGCGCAGCGGCGCGGCTCGCCGGATCGACGCCGGCTCGCTGCATCTGACGCTCTGCTTCCTCGGTGAGCAGCCAGTCGCCGCCGTCGAGGAGATCGCGGCGGTGCTGGGCGCCGCGATCGAGCTCTTCCTCCGCGTCGAGGACCTGCAGCTTGGCGCTCCGGCCTGGCTTCCGCCCCGGCGCCCGCGCGTGCTGGCTGTCGAGGTGGGGGATCCCAGCGGCGCGCTGCGGGCGCTGCACACCGCCCTGGTGGGCGAACTGGCGGCGAGCCTGGCCTGGGTACCGGCGCGCGAGCGATTCCGCCCGCACATCACGCTCGCCCGCATGCGCCCCGGCAGCGTTGGTGGCCGCGAGCTGCCGCCGACGCCGCCACTGCGCTTCACCCCTCAGGCCCTCACGCTCTTCCGCTCGGAGCTTGCGCCCGCCGGCGCGCTCTACACGCCGCTGGCCTCGATACCGCCCGGCTGAGGCGCCCGCCGCGGCGCGAGTTCCGTCCGGACAGCCGCCTATCGTGGGCTACCCGATCCAGCGCGACAGGAGCCTGACGATGAGCGTGACAGAAGACGAGAAGGCTGCGAAGGCCCGTGTGGCGGCGCTCCAGGGCGCGCTGGCTCAGATCGAGCGGGAGTTCGGCAAGGGCACGGTCATGCGAATGGGGGACGAGGGAGCGCAGGTTCGCGTCGCCGCGATCCCGACCGGCGCGCTCTCGCTCGACCTTGCGCTCGGCATCGGCGGTGTCCCGCGCGGGCGGATCGTCGAGGTCTTCGGCCCCGAGTCCTCGGGTAAGACGACGCTGATCTACCACGTCCTGGCGGAAGCCCAGAAGCTGGGCGGCACATGCGCCTTCATCGACGCCGAGCACGCGATGGACCCGCTCTACGCGAAGCGGATCGGTGTGGACATCGACGAGCTGCTGGTCTCGCAGCCGGACTACGGCGAGCAGGCGCTGGAAGTCGCCGACATGCTGGTGCGCTCCGGCGCGGTCGACGTCGTGGCGATCGACTCGGTGGCCGCGCTGACCCCGCGCGCCGAGCTGGAGGGGCAGATGGGCGACCAGAGCGTCGGCCTGCAGGCGCGGATGATGTCCCAGGCGATGCGCAAGCTCGCGGGGAACCTGAACCGCACCCAGACGCTGTGCATCCTGACCAACCAGATCCGGGAGAAGATCGGCGTCATGTTCGGCTCGCCGGAGACGCAGCCGGGCGGGCGGGCACTGAAGTTCTACGCCTCCCAGCGCCTCGACATCCGCCGCATCGAGACGCTCAAGGACGGCAATGAGGCCGTCGGCAACCGCGTTCGCGTCAAGGTCGTCAAGAACAAGGTTGCGGCGCCGTTTCGCCAGGCGGAGTTCGACATCGAGTTCGGCAAGGGAATCTCGACCTCGGGCTGCCTGGTAGATCTGGGAATCGAGCACAGCATCGTGACCAAGTCGGGGTCGTTCTTCTCCTACGGCGAGGAGCGGCTCGGGCAGGGCCGCAACAACGCGAAGGCTTATCTCGAGGAGCATGTCGAGATGGCCAAGGAGATCGAGCAGCGCATCTACGCGGCGCTCGGGCTCTCCAACTCGCTGGTCGTGCCGATCGAGCATCTCGACGACCCGGAGATCCTCGATGGCGGCCCGATCGACTTCGAGCGGGAGGCGGCGGCGATCACGGTCGCCGACGAGCGAGCCGCCTGAGACTGTGCTGCCGCAGGACACTGCGGTCCCTGGCGCAGACGAGCTGGACGACGCCCTCGCGCGCTGTTACCGCCACCTCGGCAGCCGCGAGCACAGCGTCGCGGAACTGCGTGGGCGGCTCGAGCGAGCCAAGATCGGGACGGCCGCGATCGCTGCCGCGCTCGCGATCGTCGGCGAACAGGGCTACCTCGACGACGCACGCTACGCGCGCCTGCTGGCGGAGGATCGCCGCAACATCGACGGCTGGGGCGCGGAGCGGATTCGCGCACGGCTGCAGAGCGCCGGCATCGAACGCGAGCTGATCGATGCGGTGCTCGCCGGGCACGACCATGCATCCGAGCTTGCGGCGGCGTCGGCCTTGCTCGAGCGCCGCTGCCCGCGCCCGCTGCGCGACGACCGCGACCGCCAGCGGGCGTTCGCGATCCTGATCCGAGCCGGCTATGAATCCGAGGTCGCCTACGACGCCGTGCGGGCCGCGTCCCGCGCAGACACGGACTAGCCGAAGCCGCGGTGGGCATCGCAGGGGGTGGGGAAGGGGGAGTTCCGGCGGGGCCGGCGCCACCGCTACGCGGAGCGCCGCCAGCGTCGGCGCCGTGGCTCACCGCCCGCGTCCTCGGAGCGCCGCAGCTGCGATAGCCTGCTTCGCGGTGACGGTTTCGCGAAACGCGCTCGCCTGCGGAGGGCACTCTCGGTCCCGCGGGCGCCGTGCCGGCGTGCTGGCGGCTGTGTGCGTCGCCGCGGCCTGCGTTGCGGGAGCAGGGCTCTCGGCGGGCGCACGCGCCGCCACGTCGCCGACGACCGTCACTGTCACGATCAGGAACTCCGGCATCGTGTTCGCGCCGAGCTACGCGCCGACGGGAAAGCTCGTGTTTGCAGTCTTCAACCGAACGACGGGCGCCCGCGACTTTGGAGTTGGCGCTCAGCGAACGGGCGCGATCGCGGGCGGACGCTCGGCGCGGCTGACCGTGACCCTGTCGGCGCAAGGGGAGCGCACGTTCACCTCGGTCGCCACGGGCCGGTTACGCCGCGTCACGGGCGCGCTCGATCTGTTCGAGCCCTGTACACACCCTGTCCCGACGACGGTGGACGTGAGCCTGACCAAGTCCGCCGGAGGACTCACCCTCTCCCAGGCGACTGTCCCCTGCGGCACGGTCACGTTCGCCGTCACCGATGTCGACGAAGCCGGTGCCAGCCTGCTGGTCTCCGTCGAAGCGCCACCGCAGTCGGCGGTAACCAATCAGCTCGGTCCTGGTGGCACGGCCACGTTGACTTTCCGCTCCGCGGCGAAGGTGGTCGTCGAGTGCGACGTCGTCGAGGATGACGGCAACGGAGACAGCGTGGTGGTCGGTTACGCGTCGCTCACCCTCTTTTAGCTCTCGCCCGCTACCGTTGCGCCCATGACGCCTCGCCGCTACCACGTCACGACGTTTGGCTGCCAGATGAACGAGCACGACTCCGAGCACATGCGCGGAATGCTCGAGTCGCTTGGCTACGAGGAGGCGCCGGAACGCGCCCAGGCCGACCTGATCCTGTTCAACACCTGCTCGATCCGCGAGACCGCCGACAACCGCCTGCTCTCACATCTCGGCGAGGCGCGGAAACTCAAACGCGAAGATCCGGCGCGCGTGATCGGCGTCGGGGGCTGCTGGGCGCAGTCGCTGCGCGATGAGGTCTTTGCGCGCTTCCCGTTCGTCGACGTCGCCTTCGGGCCCGGCCAGGTGCACCGGCTCGCCGAGTTCCTGACCAGCGACTCGCTGAGCGCGCAGGGGTACTTCGAGTTCGAGGGATTCAGCGGCGATCTGCCGGAAAAACGTTCGCGCGCCTTCCAGGGCTGGCTGCGGATCAGTGTCGGCTGCAACTGCGCCTGCTCCTACTGCATCGTGCCGTCCACGCGCGGGCGCGAGGTCAGCCGGCCGCTGCACGACCTGGTGGAGGCGGCGCAGCGAATGGTCGACGACGGCGTGCGTGAAATCACGCTGCTTGGCCAGAACGTCAACTCCTATGGCCGCGACCTGCGACCCGCGCGCGCGAGCTTCGCGGCGCTGCTGGGCGAGCTGGACACGATCGAAGGGCTCGACCGCCTTCGCTACACGAGCCCGCATCCGAAGGACATGCGCGAAGACGTGATCCGCGCCCACGCCGAGCTCGAGTCGGTGTGCGAGCACATCCACCTGCCGCTGCAGTCGGGCTCCTCACGCGTGCTGCGCGCGATGCGGAGAACATATGACCGCGAGCGCTACCTCGACCGGGTAGAGGAGATCCGCCGGGCGGTCCCGGACATCGCACTGACGACCGACATCATCGTCGGCTTTCCCGGCGAGACAGAGGACGACTTCGCGCAGACGCTCTCGCTTGTCGAGCAGGTCGCCTATGACAGCGCGTTCACGTTCATCTTCTCGCCCCGCCGCGGCACCGAGGCGGCGCTCGCGACCGAGGGAGTCGTGCCCCACGAGGAGAAGGTCGAGCGCATGGGGCGTCTCGTCGAAGTGGTCCAGCGTGGCGCTCGCGAGCGGGCCCAGCGATTCGTCGGGCGGACCGTCGAGGTGCTCGTGGAGGGGTCCAGCCGGACCGACCCGGACCGCCTGCGCGGACGCACCCGCCACAACAAGGTCGTCAATTTCGCCGGCCTGGCGGCGCCGGGGGAGATGGCCGCCGTCGAGGTTCACAGCGCCACAAGCCAGACGCTGGCCGGGGAGGAGCGCCTGCTCGCCCGTGCAGGCTGAGCGTCACGGCTCGAGCGCGCAGTTGCGCCGCTGGTGGGCTGATCGCCGGCGGCGGCCTTTCCTCAGCACAGCAGTCTCAGAAGCTTCGGGCACCGTCCAGCGCCCAGATTTCCCCCGAACGGCCTCGTACGCACCGTCTGTTTGAAGACGTTCTCAGGGCGCGGGAAAGAACTCCGCCTCGAGCTCCGCGATCGCGGCCTCGCCCATCGGCGAGAGCGGTCCGAGTGCCTTTGCGTTGATCAGTGCCTCAGCGGTCGACTCGAGCACCTCGAGGCGATCGAAGGCCTCGAGCACACTGCTTCCGGTTACGAGCACACCGTCGTTCTCGAGCACCGCGATCGGCTGCGCCGGCGAGAGGAGCGCCGCCAGCGCGTCGGGATCGTCGAACTCCAGGCGGAACGGGGCGAGGATCGGGGTGCGAACGACGATCCGGCTCTCGGGGATCGTGCGCGTGTCAGGAACCGCGCCGGAGATCGCGAACGCTGTGACATTCACCGGCGCGGCGTTGACGATCGCGGCGATCTGCGGGTGGCGGCGATAGATGGCGGCGTGCAGCGCCGTCGCATGGCTCGGCGTCGATCCGGCCGTTGCACGGCCGGCGTCAATCAGAACGAGATCGGAGCGCTCGAGCGCGCCGCGGTCACGGTCGTGCGGAGTGATCACGAACGAGCGCTCATCGACGCGGGCCGAGAAGGTACCGTGGGTGCTGATGAACAGCCGCTGGCGGTAGCCGCGGCGCACGAAGTCCGCGAGCGTCGTGCGCACGTCGCGCTCGGCGGTCGTGGGTGACACGGGTGGGGTCGGCTCGGCGGCGCCGGCGCCCTGCTCGCCTGCGAGCGCGAGATCGCTGTCGGAAAGCTCGCGGATCTCCCCGCCGAGTAGGCGGGCCTTGATGATGCTCTTGCCGGCGAACTCGAAGGTCTCGAAGCGCTGGAAGGCCTGCGGCAGATCGCCACCGACGGTGACCACGCCGTGGTTCTCGAGGATCACGCAGCTGTGGTGGGCGCCCAGGGCGGCGGCGGTCGACTCCCCGAGCTCGGCGCTGCCCGGAAGCCGGTAGGGCGCGAACGCACCGGCGCCGCAGATCCGCCACGCCTGGTGAAAGACGCGGGTGGCTGGGATCTGGTGCACGATGCTGAACGCGACGAGCGCCACGGGGTGGGCGTGGACGATCGCGTGCACGTCAGGCCGGGTGCGGTAGATCGTTTGGTGCAGCGGCAGCTCGGAGGACGGCGGCACCTCGCCCTCCCAGGAGCCGTCGGGGCGCACGAGCACGATGTCCGAACGCTGCAGGCGCCCCTTGTCGACCTTCGCCGGCGTGATCCAGATCTCGCCGCCGGGCTCTCGCAGCGAGAGGTTCCCGCCGGAGGTGGTGGTCATCCGGTAGCCGTAGATCCGCGCCATGTACTCGACCAGGAGGTCGCGCGGGTGGGTGTAGCGGTCGTTTGCCATCCGGCGCTGAGACTAGTCCCATGCTCGGCGCCGAGGCGGGCGCCGCCAGGGCGCTCCCAGGCGCCGGTGCACGCTGGGTCGCGTCGCTGCGAGGCGCTACGCTGCCTGGGATGGGTGCGCACGAGCCCCGCCATCGAAGCGGCGGCGGGCACGGCGGACACGTGCACGTGCATGGGGCCGTGGCCGGCGATGGCGATCGGCAGAAGCTGATGCTCGTTCTGGCGTTGATCGTCGGATTCATGCTGGTCGAGGTGATCGCCGGCGCGATCGTGCACTCGCTTGCGCTGATCTCAGACGCGGCGCACATGCTCGCTGACGCCGGCGCGATCGCCGCCTCGCTGTTCGCGATCGGCCTTGCCGCGCGGCCCGCGCGGGGCGCGATGACCTATGGCCTGCGGCGCGCCGAGATCCTCTCGGCACAGTTCAACGGCGCGACGCTGCTCGTGCTCGCGCTGCTGATCACCTATGAGGGCGTCAGCCGGCTGATCGATCCGGCGCGCGTCGGCGGCGCCACGGTGGCGGCCGTAGCGGTGGCCGGGATCGCCGTCAACCTTGCCGCCACCGCCATCCTCTCCCGGGCCAACCGCGCCTCGATGAATATCGAGGGCGCCTTCCAGCACATCCTCACCGACCTTGCCGCGTTCGTGTTCACGGCGATCGCGGGCGTCCTGATCATCACTACCGGCTTCATGCGCGCCGACGGGCTCGCGTCGCTGCTGATCGCCGCGATCATGCTCAGGGCCGCCTACGGGCTCCTGCGCGACTCGGGCCGCATCTTCCTGGAGGCCGCGCCGCGCGGGATCGACCCGGAACTGATCGGAACAACGATGGCCGCCCAGGCCGGCGTCAGCGAGGTGCACGATCTGCATGTGTGGGAGGTCGGCTCCGGCTTCCCGGCGCTGTCAGCACACGTGCTCGTGGCTCGCGAAACAGACTGCCATGGCGTTCGTCGCGAACTCGAGGCGCTGCTCCTGCAGCGCTTCGCGCTCGACCACACGACGCTGCAGGTCGAGCACGAGCCTGACGAGCTGATCGCGATCGAGCCGGCCGAGACGCGGCCGCGCGGCGCGCACGGCACTTTGTAGGCCTCGCCGCCGGGCCCCCGGGGCGCTACCCTCCAATCGCGCCCCGCGGGCTCCTGTTCGCGACGGGGACGGCGCGAAACCGACGGAGGATCACGGATGTACGCCCTGCGGCGAGCGCAGCACACGGGGAGCCGGACAGCCCCGCGGCGAATCTCGCGGCGCCTCGCGCTCGCGGCGCTCGCGTGCGTGCTCGCGCTTGCCGGCGCAGTCGGCGCGGCGCCCGCGGCGGCGGGCACTCCGTATGTGGACGGGGTCTCCGACCAGAACCTCGGCCTGTGGGACGGCAACTACCAGGACGCTACGGGCCTCTTCAGCCCGGTCTTCGACAGCTTCTTCGCCGATGCGTGGGTCGGCGTGCCCGGATCCCAGCACCTGCAGTACGCGCGGTTCGTCACCGCCCCCGACGCGGTCGCGCAGGGCGGGGCCTGCGAGGCGAACCTCGCCGCGTGGTTCACCTACGTCACCCAGACCTTGCACCTCATTCCGGTCATCGCCGTGTGGGACGTCGCCGAGGGCGGCTGCGCGAACCACGGCCAGCCGTCCCCTAGCGCGTACACGAGCGACATCACGGCACTGCTCGGATATCTCGACGGGCTGTATCCCGGGACGACCGTGCCCTACATCGAAGCTTGGAACGAGCCGAACTCCTCGAGTGTGGCGGCCGCGACCGCGGCGAACTACTGGATCGAGGCGAACAGCGTTTGCGCAACCGCCGGGTGCACGGCGATCGCCGGAGATTTCGTCGACAACGACCCCGATCAGGGCGGGCAGTCGTTCAATCCCGGCTGCACCCCCGGCCTGACCTACAACGCGCTCGCGAACTACGAGGAGGGGTACGTCACCGCCCTCGCGGGCGCCACGCCGGCGATATGGGGATTCCATCCGTACTTCGCCGTCAACTGCGAGCAGTCGGCGTCGGTGACGACGTTCGAGGACAACCTGCCGGCGTCGCCGGCCCAGGTCTGGTTCACCGAGGTCGCGGCGTGGGAGTGCATCAAGGGCAAATCGACCGCGCGGGGGGTTGCCCAGCAGAACGCCGACGCCCAATATCTCGTGGGCACCCTGATGTCGCCAACCGCGCCTGACCCGCCGGCCCACGTCTTCTACTACGAGATGGCGGCCCCGGGTTACACCCTGTCGTGCTCGAAATACTCCGACTCGGAGCTGTATGAGGCGAGCGCCGATCCCGGCTACCTCTACGCGCGCCCGGCGGCCGCGACGATCTTCGGCAACGACACGACGCTGGCCGCCGCCACCGCGTCGCCCAGCGGCGTCAGCTCCACGCAGGCGACGTTCAACGGCACGCTCACGCCCGGCGGGATCTACGAGGCCTCCTACTCATTCCTCTACGGGACGACGTCCTCCTACGGCTCCCAGACCGCGCCGGTGACGGTTGCTCCGGGGCTCTCGCCGCTGGCGGCCAGCGCGACCGTCAGCGGCCTTGTTCCCGGTAGCGCCTACAACTACCAGCTGGTCGTCACCGACACGGGCGGCGCCACGGTATACGGCCCGAATGTTGTGATGGCGCCGGTGGTCGTCTCGGCGAGTGCCGCGACGGTCACGGCCGGCACGCCGATCACGGTGTCCTGGAGCGGCATATCGAATCCGACCGCCGGCGACTGGATCGGCCTGTACCAGCCGGGCGCGGCGGCCGGCTCATCCGCGGGCGGGTTCTATGCCGACAGCTGCACCCAGGTCCCCGGCGCCGCGCCGCCGCCGGCCGCGGGGTCGTGCAGCTACACGATGCCGGGCACAGCGGGGACCTACGAGTTCGAGCTCTACACCGGCCCGGGGAGCGGCCTGCTGACGAGTTCGAGCACGGTGACCAGCGTGCCGCCGCCGCCGGTCGAGCTCGCCGCGCCGGTGATCAGCGGAGCCGGTGGGGGTGCCCGCGCGTTCGTCGGCGACCAGCTGCTGTGCTCGAACGGCAGCTGGTCGAACTCGCCGACCGCCTTCACCTACGCGTGGAACCGGGACGGCTCGGTCGTGGCGGGCGCGACGAGCCAGGCCCACCTGGTTGGGTCACCAGATTTCGGCCATGCGCTGACGTGCGCTGTCAGCGCCGCGAACGCCGGCGGCGCCGGCCCGCCGGCGATCAGCACCGCCGTGCCCGTCGTCTCGCCGCAGCCGGTGAGCACCGCACCGCCCTCTATCTCGAGCAGCGCGACGGCGTCGATCTCGGGCAGCGCGGTCGTCGGCGTGCGGCTGAGCGAAGCGCACGCCAAATGGTCGGGCGCCCCAACCGCCTACGCCTACCAGTGGCAGCGATGCGATCGCAGCGGCGGGCACTGCCGGGCGATCGCGGGAGCGAAGAACCGCACCTACACGCTCACAACCGCCGACGTCGGCTCGACGATCAGGGTGGCGGAGACGGCGAGCAACGCCCGCGCCCGGAGTGTCGCGGCGGTTTCGCGCGTGACAGCAGTCGTGACCCCGCCGGCACCGAACACGCTCCTGACCGCCGCGACGATCGAGCGAAACCTCGCCGGAGTGAGCTTCCGCTTCCGGGCATCGGGCAGCTCGACCGGTTTCCAGTGCGCGCTGGTGCGCAAGCCGCTGGCTCCGCGCGCCGGGACTCCGCCCCCCGCGTATGCGAGGTGCCGCGCGCCGGTCGCATTCGCGCATCTGGCACCCGCCGCCTACGTCTTCTACGTGCGCTCCGTCGGTCCCGGTGGTCCTGACCGCACGCCGGCGAAGTACGCGTTCACGATCCCCTGACCGCGACGGCGTCGCACGACGTCCTGCGGGTATGCGAACATACGTTCGTGCGCTGGACGAACCTGACGCTCACAGACGAGGAGCAGCGCCGGCTTCCGGGTTACCGCGACGAGGCGATCGTGCGGCGCTTCGACGCCCCGGAGGCGCTCGATATCCGTTTCTACGAGGTGCGCGCCCGTTCGGTGCTGAACCGCGTGCCGGAGCGTTCACGGATGCCGTTCCGCTGGACGGTCAACCCCTACCGCGGCTGCACGCACGCCTGCGTTTACTGCTTTGCGCGCCCCACCCACAAGTACCTGGATTTCGACGCGGGGCGCGATTTCGAACGCGAAATCGTCGTCAAGGTGAACGCTCCCGAGGTCCTGCGTGGCGAGCTCGCCAGGCCGAGCTGGACCCGCGAGCACGTGGCGCTGGGCACGAACACCGACCCCTACCAATGGGTCGAGGCGCGCTATCGCCTGATGCCCGATATCTGGCAGGCCCTGCTCGAGCACCGCACGCCGTGCTCGGTGCTCACCAAGTCGCCACTTCTGCTGCGCGACCTGCCCCTGCTTGCGGAGCTCGCCGCCGAAGGCCTGTTCAGCGCGGCGCTGTCGGTGCCGACCCTCGACGAGCGCGCCTGGCGAGCGACGGAGCCGCATACGCCGCACCCGGCGGCGCGGCTGGAGGCGGTTCGCGAGCTCGTGCGCGCCGGTGTGCCGACCAGCGTGCTCGTCGCGCCACTGATGCCGGGGATCAATGACGATCCGCGGCTGGTTAGCGAGATCGTGGAGCGCGCTCGCGCCGCCGGCGCTCGCAACGTGACGCCGGTCGCCCTGCACCTGCGCCCCGGGGTGCGCGATGTGTTCATCGACTGGCTCGAGCAAGCGAGGCCGGAACTGGTCGGAGACTACGCAGCGCTGTACGGCGACGGCGCCTACCTCCCGGAGGGCGAGCGTGCGCGGCTTGGCGCGCTGGTTCGCCCTCAGGGCCGCGGGCGCCCTGGCGGCGCCCGCTTCGAGCAGCCACGCCCTGCTGGGCGGCGAGACGGCATGGCCGCACAGGCGCACTCGCAGCGCAGCCTTTTCTGAGCACGCCGCGCCTGGGATCGGGCCTGCGCGCGGCTAGCGCTTGCCGGCCTGGCGGCGCTCGAACTCGAGCGCGAGCCGCTCGCCGCCGAGCGCTCGGCTCGCGCGCGCGGCGAGCGTGGGGGCGAGGTTCGCGAAGTCCGCTCCCAGCCGCATCGTCAGCGACGCGACGTCGATCTCGGCGCGGTTCTCGCTGATCGCCACGACGACGGCGGCCGCGACCTGCTCCGGCGTGCGCGTGGCAACGTAGAAGGGCAGCTTGACATCGGCCGTCGCGTACATGCCGGACGCGCTGACGAAGCCGGGCGCCACGAGCGACACCCCGACGCCGGAGGCGGCGAGCTCCCCGCGCAGCGCCAGCGCGAATCCGCGCAAGCCGAACTTGGAGGCGTTGTAGATCGACGAGCCGGCGGTCGCCGCCTTCCCCGACAGCGAGCCGATGAAGACGAGGTGTCCCCGGCCACGGGCGGCCATCCCCGGCGCGAGGCCGTGCGCGAGCGCGATCGGCGCCCTCAGGTTCACCTCCAGCGCGCGATCGATCGTCTCGCCTTGCAGTTTCAGCAAGCGGCCTGTGCCCGGCAGCGCGGCGTTGGCGATCAGAACGTCGATCTCGCCGGCCGCCTCAAGCAGGCGCTCGACCTCCGCGCGGCAGCCCAGGTCGGCCGCCACCGCCTCGCCACCGACCTCCTGCGCGAGCGCGTCGAGGATCTCGGCCCGTCGTCCCGTAAGCACCAGATGCGCGCCTTCGCCCGCGAGCCGGCGCGCAATCGCGCCACCGATCCCGCCGCTTGCCCCGGTCAGCAGCACGCGGGCGCCGCGCAGGGCCAAGGGGGTCATCGTGGCGGGACGCGGATCGGCACGACCGTGACGATACTGAGGCGATGGCGGAGCGTCTGATCGCGCTGTTCGGACCCACCGGGGTCGGCAAGACCGCTGTCGCGCTGGCGCTCGCGGCGAGGCTGCGCGAGCGTGGCGAGCGGCCGGTCGCGGTTTCCGCTGACGCGCTGCAGGTCTACGCCGGGCTGGAGTTGCTGACCGGGGCGGCCACCGCCGCCCAGCAGCGTCTCCTGGAACACCGCCTGATCTCGTTCTTGCCCGTCGACGCGCGCTTCAGCGTGGCCGAGTACGCCGCCCTCGCACACGCGCAGATCGACGAGCTGCTCGCCGAGCAGGCGACGCCGATCGTGATCGGCGGCACAGGCCTGTACCTGCGGGCCGCCCTGACCGAGCTCGCGCTGCGACCGCCGCCACCGCCGGGCGTTCGCGAGCGCTGGAATGCGGAGCTCGAGCGCCGAGGGCCGGCGCAGCTGCACGCGCTGCTCGCGCAGCGGGCACCCTGGGCCGCCGCGGCCATCGACCCGGCGGACCGCCATCGTCTCGTGCGGGCGCTGGAGCTCGAGGAGATCGGGGCGCTCGAGCCCCAGCAGGGCGAGTCGCAGCTGTGGAGCGCCGATGTGCGTCATCCGACTCGCCTTGTCGGGCTGACGATGGACCGGGCGGAGCTGTATGCGCGCATCGAGGACCGCGTCGACGCGATGGTGGCCGCGGGGGTCATCGCGGAGGTGCGCGCGGCACACCGGGCAGGCGCCTCATCGGGCGCGCGTGCCGCGCTCGGCTTCGAGGAGCTCCTGGCCGGTGACGTGGAGGCGATGAAGCGGCGCACGCGCAACTACGCCAAGCGACAGCTGACCTGGATGCGCAAGCTCGCCGGTGTCGAATTGATCGATGCGAGCGGCCGCTCAGCCGACGAGCTCGCAGCGGCGCTGCGATGATCGCGGAGCGGATGCGCTTTGAGAAATGGCAGGCCCTCGGCAACGACTATCTGATCGTGGAATCGGACGAGTTGCCGTGGGCGCTGACGCCGGAGCGGATCCGGCGGATCTGCGATCCCCACCGGGGCGTCGGATCCGACGGCATCCTGGTGCTCTCACCGAGCGAGGACGCCGCCTACGTCGCCGCGCTGAGGATCTTCAACCCGGACGGCTCCGAGGCAGAGCTGTCGGGCAACGGCTCGCGTCAGGCGATGATCTATCTGCGCCGGCGCGGACGCGCGCACGGCGACGAGTTCGCGATCATGACCGCGGCCGGTCCGATCGCGGCTCGGATGACCGGCGCCTCGAGCGCCGCGGTGGCAATGGGGCATGCCGCAACCCGCTCGAAGGACTTTCCCTCCGGTTCCCCCGACGGGCGCGGAGTGCTCGACGCCGACGGGCGAAGCTGGAGCTTTCAGCACGTCTCGATCGGCAACCCGCAATGCGCGATCGCCTGCGCGGAGCTCGAATCGCTCGATCTGGCGCTGATCGGTCCCGGAATCGAGCGCCATCCGCTGTTCCCCAACCGCACCAACGTCTCGTGGTACCGCGAACTGGAGCCCGGCGTGATCGGCGCCCGGATCTTCGAGCGTGGTGTCGGCGAGACGCTGTCCTCGGGCACCGGCGCCGTCGGAGCCGCGATTGCCCACCATCTCGCCGGCGGGCCGCGACAGGTCGTCGTGGCGCTGGACGGCGGCGAGCTTGAGGTTTCGATCGGGGCGCAACTGGCGGTTACGCTGACCGGCTGGGCCGTGCCTGTCTGCGCCGGTACGCTCTCCGAGGACCTCAGCAAGGAGCTAGATGAGACACAGTGAGCGCCTCGAGCGCATTCCGCCGTACCTGTTCGCCCAGCTCGAGCGCAAGATCGCCGAGAAGCGCGCCGCCGGGATCGATGTGATCACGCTCGCGATTGGTGATCCTGACGTTCCGACCTTCCCGCCGATCGTCGAAGCGGCCCAGCGCGCGGTCGCCAACCCATCGACGCACACCTATCCCAGCAACCGCGGTCGCGAAGAGTTCCGCGAGGCGGTCACCGCCTTCTATGGGCGCCGCTTCGCCGTCACCCTCGACCACGACAGCGAGGTGATGCCCGCGATCGGCGCCAAGGAGTGCATCTTCAACCTCAACATCGCCTTCCTTGACCCGACCGACGTTGCGCTGGCGGCGGACCCGGGCTACCCGGTCTACACCGGTGGGCCGCTGCTTGCAGGCGCCGAAGCGGTGCTGATGCCGCTGATACCGGAGCTCGGCTTCATTCCCGACCTCGACGCGATCGACGCCGCCACGCGCGAGCGGGCCAAGCTGCTGTTCGTCAACTATCCCAACAACCCCACGGGGGCCGTCGTCCCGGACGGCTTCTTCGAGCGACTGGTGGAGTTCGGCGCCGCCAACGACATCCTGATCGTCCACGACAACGCCTATTCCGAGACCACCTACGACGGCTACGTCGCGCCGTCGTTCCTCGCGACGGCGGGCGCGAAGGAGGTCGGAGTCGAGGTCTTCTCGCTCTCCAAGGGCTACAACATGACCGGCTGGCGCTGTGCCGCGATCGTCGGCAACGCGCAGGCCATCGCCTCCTACTGGCGGCTGAAGACGAACATCGACTCCGGCCTGTTCGAGGCGGTCCAGCTGGCAGGCGCGGCCGCGCTGTCGCCGCAACTGGACCATTACAAGGCTGAGATGAACGAGCTCTACGCTCGCCGGCGCGACCTGGTGTGCGAGGCGCTCGCGAAGATCGGCGTGAAGGTCACGCCGCCCCGCGGGACGATCTACATCTGGGCGCCGGTGCCCGACGGCTTCGAAAGCGCCGCCGCCTACTGCGAGCACGTGCTCGAGCAGGCGGCCGTGGTGCTCTCGCCGGGCGGCGCCTACGGCGCGAGCGGCGAGGGCTTCTTCCGTATCTCACTGACGACCCCCGACGATCGGCTGGCCGAGGCGGTCGATAGGCTCGGCCAGCTTGCCCGCTGATTTCGCGCGTGCGCGATGATTGATCGATAGTGGCCCAGCGCTCAAGCGCCCACGGCAGCCTGGCCCAGAACGGGCCGCGCGAAGGGCGCGCCCGCCAGCGCGCCGTGTGCATCGCGTCACAACCGGCCGCCGAAGACCTCGCCGAGCTGCGCGAACTGCTGCGCACAGCGGGAGTCGCTGTGGTCGGGGAGCTCGTGCAGCAGCGCGAGCGGCCACATCCCAACAGCTACCTCGGCTCGGGCAAGCTCGAGGAGCTCGGGGCGCTGGCCGTCGAACTGGACGCCAACGTGATCGCCTGCGACGACGAGCTCTCGCCGCGCCAGGAACGCACGCTCGAGTCGGCGCTCGGAATCGCCGTCGTGGACCGCACAGCGATCATCCTCGACATCTTCGCCCGCCATGCGGGAAGCGCCGAGGGCAAGCTGCAGGTCGAGCTGGCGCAGCTCGAGTACAACCTCGCGCGCATGCGCGGTCTGTGGACGCATCTCGAGCGCCTCGGCGGCGGGGTCGGCACACGCGGACCGGGGGAGACCCAGATCGAGACCGACCGCCGGCTCGCCCGCAACCGGATCTCGGTGCTGCGCAAGCGCCTGCGCGACGTGCACGCCTCGCGCCAGGTGATGCGCAGCGAGCGCGAGCGCTCGGCGCTGCCGCAGGTCGCGCTTGCGGGCTACACCAACGCCGGCAAGTCGACGCTGCTGAACGCGATGACCGGATCCGAGGTGTCGGTGGCCGATCGCCTCTTCCACACGCTCGATCCGACCACGCGGGCGCTGGAGATCAACGGGCGGACCTACCTGCTGAGCGACACCGTCGGATTCATTCGCAAGCTTCCCCACCAGCTCGTCGACGCCTTCGCGGCGACGCTCGAGGAGACCAGCCGCGCGGCGCTGATCCTGCATGTCGTCGACGCGAGCGCTGCCGAGGAGGATCTCGAGGAGATGATGCGCGCAGTCGAGGTCGTGCTCGACGAGATCGGGGCCGGGGAGCGGCCACGGCTGCTCGTGCTGAACAAGGCCGACCTGCTCGACGAGCTGGAAAGCACCCGGGCCGTCAACGGCCATCGCGACGCGCTGCTCGTGTCGGCGCTCAGCGGTGAGGGACTCGAGCCGCTTTGCGAGCGCATCGATGAGTGCTTCATCAGCTCGCTCGCGGCCGTCGAGCTGCTCGTGCCCTACGCGGAGGGAGCGCGGCTCGCGGAGCTGCACGAGCTGGCCGGCGAGCTCGAGCGCGAGGACACCCCCGACGGTGTCCACGTTCGCGCGCTGCTGCCCGCCGCGAGCGCCGGGCGCTTCGAGCGCTTCGCCCTGCCGCGCAAGAGCGCATGACGCTGCGGGTGGCCCGCGTGGCGCCCGGCGCCGTGCTGCCCACGCGCGCCTACGCCGGCGACGGCGGGCTCGACCTCTACGCCTCCCACGCCGCGCGTATCGGCGCCGGCGAGCGCGCCAGCATCGGTACCGGCATCGCCGTTGCGATCCCGCCCGGACACGCCGGCCTGGTGCTGCCGCGCTCCGGGCTCGCGCTGCGCCACGGGATTGCGCTCGTCAACGCGCCGGGTCTGATCGACGCCGGCTATCGCGGCGAGGTCCGCGTGCTGCTGCTGAACACCGACCGCGAGTCGGCCTTCGAGGTCGCCGCGGGCGACCGCATCGCCCAGCTGCTCGTCGTCGCGTTCGAGTCCCTCGCCGTGGAGGAGGTCGACAGCCTGGACGCCAGCGAGCGCGACGCCCGCGGATTCGGCTCGAGCGGCTGAGCGCCCGGCGGCGCGGGCGGTGCAGGTGGTCGGCAGGCCTCAGCCCTTCACGCCAGCCGCGGTGAGCGCTCCGGCGTGGGCGGCGCGTTCCAGCGCGTCCTCCAGCGGCTCGAGCGCCGCGGGGTCTACGCCCAGCGCGAGGGCCGTGAGCCAGTCACACAGCCAGGAGTTCTTTGGCAGCAGCGGACCGTGCACGTAGGTTCCGATCACATTGGCGCGCCGCGCGCCCTCGAAGCCGCTGCGTCCGTCGTTGCCATGGCCTCGCAGCACGCGGCCGAGGGGCTCCTGGCCGCTGCCGAGCTGCGTGCGTCCGCCGTGGTTCTCGAACCCGGCGATCGTGCCCTCGGCGATCGCCACGGCCACGTTGCCGATCAGTCGCGGGCCGTCGGCGCGTACGGTGTGCAGGTCGAGCAGACCGATTCCCGGGATCGTCTCGGCGCCGAGCTGGTAGCTGTGGCCGAGCAGCTGGTAGCCGCCGCAGACGCCGAGCACGACGGCTCCGCGCGCAGCGGCGGCGTGCAGCGCGGCGGCCTTGTGCTCGAGCAGGTCGCCGGCGCACCGGCGCTGGTCGGCGTCCTGGCCACCGCCGATGTAGTAGAGGTCGTGTGCGTCTTGCAGCGCCTCGCCCAGGCCGCTCTCGTGCAACCGCCACTCGATCCCGCGCCACGCGCAGCGGCGCTCGAGCATCAGCAGGTTGCCGCGGTCGGCATAGATGTTCATCAGGTCGGGGTAGAGGGCGCAGACACGCAGGATCACGCCGGCACCTCCAGGCAGACGATCTCGCTGCCCGCGTGCTCCGCGGTCGGCGCGACCGTAAGGTTGCGCAGCGGCCGCAAGCCGGCGCTCACCGCCTCGGCCACGAGCGTCTCGCGATCGCAGTCCGCGAGGCGAACCAGGTCCAAAGCTGACTGCGCGGTCCCGTCGGCGATCCGCGAGCGGCGGCGCTCGATCAGGACCGCTCCGTCGTGGCGGCGAAGCGCGGTCGGCGCGCTCTCGTAGCGCACGCCTGCGAGCTGGACGGCGTCCGGTTCGAGCTCCAGCTCGAACGGCTCGACGCCCTCGCCGAGCAGCGCCACCGCCAGCACGCCACCCGGCCGCAACGCGCGCCGGGCGCAGGCGAGAAACGCCGGGCGATCGGCGAGCAGGTGGACGGTCTGCATCGGGACGATCGCGAGCGACACGGTCGCGGCCAGCGCGAAGGCGCAGGCATCGGCGCAGAGCACCTCGATCGCCAGATCACCCGTGCGCCGGCGCAGCTCGCCCGCCAGTTCGCTGTCGCGCTCGAGCGCGATCACGCGGATGCCGGCGCGGGCCAGGGGCAGGGCCACGCGGCCCGTGCCCGCGCCGACATCGAGCACGACACCGGGGTAGCGGCGAGCCAGGGAGTGCCACTCGGGCAGGTCGGCGCTGTAGCCGCCGCACTCCAGGTCATGCCAGATCACAGCGTCGGTGCTCATCCCCGCGCCCACGAGCTCTGCGCCTGGCCAGAGCGCGTCAGCAGCTCCCGCAGCGCCAGCATGGCGGTGTAGGTCGGCAGCGCGTACAGCTCGCCCTGCGAGCGCGCGAGCGCCTCGCGCAGCGCACGCTCGAGGTCGGTGCTCACGCTGATCCGCTCGATCGGCACACCGGCGTACTTCAGCCGCAGGGCCAGCTCCGCGGCGCGGGTGCCGGCGCAGGTGGCGTGACGCACGCGCGGCGCGAGGGTCTCGAAATCGGCGTCCCAGATCCACGAGACATCGCGGCCGTCGGCGATCCTGTCGTTGAGGATGCCGAGCACGTCGAGACTCCCGTCCTGGGCTCCGAGCAGCCGCAGAACCTCGTTCGCGCCGGCCGGGTTCTTGATCAAAAGGATCGCCAGCTCGTGCTCGCCGATCTTGATCCGCTCGCCGCGGCCGAACACCGCAGTGGTGGCCGCGAGTCCCGCGGCGATGGTCGCCGGATCGATCTCGAGGGCGACCGCGAGGGCGGCTGCCGCGAGCGCGTTGTAGACGTTGTAGAGGCCGGGCAGCGAGACCTTCACGCGAGTGTTGCCCAGCGGCGTGCGCAGCTCAAACGTCGCACCGCGCAGGCCGTCGAGTGAGATCTCGTGAGCGCTGACGAGCGGCGCCGGGCGCTGCGCGCCGCACCCCGGACAGGCGTAAACGCCGAGATGAGCGATGTAGGTGTGAGCGTAGACGTAGGCCGCGCCGCAGCGGCGGCAGCGCTTCGAGTCAGACGCATGGGCGAGACCGGCGGCGCTCGCGGCGGCCGGGTCCTCGATGCCGAAGTAGAGCGTGTCGGCGTGGTCGCGGCCCAGATCGGCGATCAGCGGGTCGTCGGCGTTCAGCACGAGCTTCGACGGGAGCGTCGCGATCAGGCTCGCCCAGCGCTCGGCGATCGTCTCAAGCTCGCCGTAGCGGTCCAGCTGGTCGCGAAAGAGATTGCCGAGCAGCAGCATGCGCGGACGCAGCGACGCCGTCACCGACTCGAGCCAGAACTCGTCCACCTCAAACACGCCAAGCTGCGCGTTCGCGGGACGCTGCAGCAGCGCCGAGACGATTCCGCCAGCCATGTTGGCGCCGGCGACGTTGTGCACCGTCGGGACGGCGGCCGCGTCGAGAATCGCGGCGGCGAAGGCGGCGGTCGTCGTCTTGCCGTTGGTGGCCGAGACCACGACGCTGCCGCGGGGCAGCGGCGCGGCGAGCCGCGCGATCGCCGCTTGGTCCATGCGCAGCATCAGCTTGCCCGGCAAGCTCGTGCCGCCGCGACCGCTTGCGCGCAGGATGCGCCCGACCAGACGGGCGAGCGGCGCTCGCGGATCGCTCCTCACTGCGTCCAGCCCTGCTCGTCCATGAAGCCGATGACCTCGGTCGGCCGATCGGTGATCACGTAGGCGTCGATGATCGCCCCGTCGACGTTGATCGTGATCGAAAGACCCGAGGCGACCGGGCGCACCTTCGAGATGAGCGCGACCGGGCGCCCGGCTCCCATTCGCGGCGTGACGCGCCCGGTCGCCACTCGATGTACAGCCGGATGGTCGGCGAGCCGGTCGAGCACCCGGCGGTAGCCCTTGGTTGAGGAGTGCTTGTGGTGGGTGCGCTTGGGAGCCATGTTGATTCCCCACGCGCACGGGCGCTCGGATGTGGGTCGTGGACGCGCCGGCCGCCGGGGCCCGCCGGCTCGCTCAGGACCCGCCGGCTGCCTTGGCCCGCGCGGCTCGCTGGCGGCGGCGCCCGAACATCGCGAGGATCGCGAGGAGCACGGCGTCGAGGATCACGCCGAGCAGCACGGCGGGGGGGAGGCTGAGACGACCCGACGGCAGTGAGATCAGCTCGACGATCCCCGTGCCAAGCGCGATCGCCACAACCACGGCGACGATCGCGACGAGGATGCCGCGCAGGCGCGCGACGATGCCGGCGCTGCGAGGCGGGGCGACGAGCCCCATCACGCGCAGGCCGAACAGGGCGCGTGCCGAAGGAGCCTCCTGGCCCATCTTCTCGACCGCCGTCTTGAGGTCGCCGGCGCGGCGCTCGGCCAGCGCGAGCGACGCATCGGCCATGCGGCGAATCTGCAGCCGCTCCTGCGGATGGGTGGAGGCGACCATCGCCTTCTGGAACCATCCGCGCGCCGAATCGGCGTCGTAGCGCTCCGCCGCGCGGGCGCCGAGGATCGCGTACGCGACCGACTTGTGCTTGCGCTCGGCTTCGAGTTGCTCGTTGCTGCGCGTCTGCAACTGCTCCATCACGTCGGGGCCGACGCGCTGCTCGATGCGAATCTGACGTTGCTTGGGTGCCACCGCGTCGTAGTCTACGGACCGCCGGGGGATATATTGGGCGCGATGAGACTCCACCGACTGCCGATCCGGGCCGGCGCCCTGGCGCTCGCGACGGTCGCGGCACTCGCGCTGCCTGCGAGCGGCTTCGCCGCCGCGCCGTTCAGCGGTTTGGGCTCCACGAGCTCGAGCACCACAACGACGTCGACCTCGTCGACGACAACCGCGCCGCCCGTCGCGCTCCCGACGACCACGAGCAGCGGGCTTTCGACACTCGCCTACCTCGGCATCGGCGTCGTGGCGATCGCGATCTTCGCCACGATCATCTACGTGATTCGCAGGGATGCCCGTATCCACGCGCCGCGGCATGCCGTCCGCGAAATCGACAAGGAGCGCGGCACCGTGGCGCCCCGGACGGAGCGGATCAAGCGCTCGCGTGCAAAGGCCAAGGCCGCCCGGCGGGCACGGCGTTCACGACGCTAGGCTAGGCGCGCGCGCGCCTGGCGACCTTGACCCGGTCGACCTTGCTGAGCACGACCTTGCGCAGTCGGACCGCGGCCGGTGTGACCTCGGCGCACTCGTCGCTGCGCAGAAGCTCGAGCGCCTGATCGAGTGACAGCTGGCGGTGCGGGACGAGCCGCACGAGCACGTCGGCGGTCGAGGAGCGGATGTTGGTGAGATGCTTCTCCTTCGACGCGTTCACGTCGAGATCGTCCGCGCGCGCGTTCTCGCCGACGATCATGCCCTCGTAGAGGGGGTCGCCGGGCCCGACGAACAGCGTGCCGCGCTCCTGCAGGTTCATCAGCGCGAACTGCGCCGCGACGCCCTCGCGGTCGGCGACGAGCGCTCCGGTCGGGCGGTTGCGCAGCTCACCCGCCCACGGCTCCCAGCGGTCAAACACATGATGCAGAAGCCCGGTGCCGCGGGTCTCGGTCAGAAACTCTGTGCGAAATCCGATCAGCCCGCGGGCCGGCACAAGGTATTCCATCCGCACCCAGCCGGTGCCGTGATTGACCATCTGCTCGAGGCGTCCCTTGCGCAGCGCGACCAGCTGCGTCACGACGCCGACGTAGTCGTCCGGGACGTCGATCGCGAGCCGCTCGACAGGCTCGTGCACTCGCCCGTCGATCTCGCGGGTCAGCACCTGCGGTTGGCCGACGGTCAGCTCGAACCCCTCGCGGCGCATGATCTCGACCAGCACCGCGAGTTGCAGCTCGCCGCGTCCCTGCACCTCCCAGGCGTCGGGGCGCTCGGTGTCGCCCACCCGCAGCGCGACGTTGCCCACCAGCTCTTGGTCCAGGCGGTTCTTGATCTGGCGCGCGGTCAGCTTGCTGCCGCTGCGGCCGGCCAGCGGGGATGTGTTGATCCCGATCGTGACCGACAGCGAGGGCTCATCGACTGTGATCACCGGCAGCGGTCGAGGATCGTCGATGTCGGCGAGCGTTTCGCCGATCGTCACCTCGGCGATTCCCGCGACCGCGATGATCTCGCCCGGGCCGGCCTCCTCGGCGTCGACGCGGTCCAGCGCGTCGGTCACGTAGAGCTCACCGATCGTCGCGCGCGTGATCTCGCCGCTCGAGCGACACCAGGCAACCTGCTGGCCGCGGCGAACCGTCCCGTGGCGCACGCGGCAGAGCGCGAGGCGGCCGACGTAGGGGGAGGCGTCGAGGTTGGTGACGAGTGCCTGGAAGGGATGCTCGGGATCGTGCAGCGGAGCTGGAATATGCTCGAGCAGGAGATCCATCAGCGGCCCGAGATCGGTGCCGACGGCGCCCTCCTGCAGCGACGCCCAGCCCGCGCGAGCGTTCGTGTACACAATCGGGAACTCGATCTGCTGATCGTGTGCATCGAGGTCCAGAAACAGTTCGTAGACCTCGTTGACGACCTCTCCGATGCGGGCGTCGGGGCGGTCGACCTTGTTGACGACGAGGATCACCGGCAACTGCGCATCGAGCGCCTTTCGCAGCACGAAGCGTGTCTGCGGGAGCGGGCCCTCGCTCGCGTCGACGAGCAGCAACACGCCGTCGACCATCGTCAGGCCGCGCTCGACCTCGCCGCCGAAGTCGGAGTGCCCCGGCGTGTCGATGATGTTCAGCTTCACGCCCCGGTAGCGCACCGAGGTGTTCTTGGCGAGGATCGTGATGCCCTTCTCACGCTCCAGGTCCATCGAATCCATGACCCTCGAGGCGACCTCCTGATTCGCGCGAAACGCGCCGGATTGCCAGAGCATCGCGTCGACCAGCGTCGTCTTGCCATGGTCGACGTGGGCGACGATCGCGACGTTGCGGATGTCGGTGCGGGCGATCAACACTGCCACCGAGCCTAGGCGATCGCACTTCCCGGCGCTCGGGCGCCCCGCGGCGAGTGCCAAACGACGCTGCTGCGAGCCCGGGTCGCCAGCGAAGCTGGGAGCGCCTCGCGCAGGGCCGAGGGCCTAGCATTCGCCACCGCAGCGCGCCAACCAACCGAAGGGATCCTGCATGACCCTGGTCGCCTTGATCGACCCCAACGCCTGCATCGCCCAAGGCGACTGCGAAGAGATGGCCCCGGAGGTCTTTCGCGTCGAGGATGTCGCCGTCGTGATCGGCTCAGGCTCCGAGGAGCTGCTGATCGCCGCGGCCGAGGCGTGCCCGACCAGCGCGATCCGCATCGTCGATCGCGAGACGCGCAAGCAGATCTACCCGTAGGGCGACGCCACGGTTGGCCCAAACCGCGTCGCTATCCTTCGGGACGGGCGGCCGATTCGAGCTGGCCACCGAGGACCGATGGCGACGCCGACGCAGACAGCCGACAGAACCGCCGACCCGGGCTCCGGGGTCGCCGCCGATGGTGCCGTCGAGATCATTCGAACCGTCGAGCTGACAAAGGTTTATGCCGGAACCGACTTCACGGCTGTCGATCGGCTCGACCTGACCATCTACGCCGGCGAGGTGTTCGGCCTGCTCGGGCCAAACGGCGCCGGCAAGACCACCACCGCGGGGATGCTCACGACGCGGGTCGTTCCGACCTCGGGCTCGGCCTACGTCGGCGCGATCGACGTTGTCGCCCATCCGACGCTGGCCAAGCAGCTGATCGGCATCGTCTCGCAGCAGAACACGCTCGACCGCCAGCTGACCGTGCGCGAGAACCTCTACTTCCATGGTCGCCTGTTCGGCATCCCCGGGCGCGAATCAGGCCAGATCGCCGACCGGCTGCTCGAGCAGTTCCAGCTCTCGCGCTGGGCCAACGCGTCGGTGTATGCGCTCTCGGGCGGCATGGCGCAGCGGCTGATGGTCGCGCGAGCGATCTTTCATCGGCCGGCCGTGCTGTTCCTGGACGAGCCGACGGCCGGTCTTGACCCCCAGAGCCGGCTCGCGCTGTGGGAGATCCTCGGCGAGCTGAACCGCGACGGGCAGACGATCATGCTGACGACGCACTACATGGAGGAGGCGGACCAGCTCTGCGGTCGTGTGGCGATCATGGATCACGGCCGGATCCTCGCGCTCGACACCCCGCAGGCGCTCAAAGGGTCGGTGGGGGTGGACACGATCGTCACGCTCAAGGCGCGCGGCGACGCCACGGCGCTCGCCGCGACGCTCACGAAGGATCTCGACTTCGTGACGCGAACCCGCGAGATCGCGGGCGGGGTGGAGTTGCACGTCCGAGACGCCGACCGGCTCGTGCCGGCCATCGTCAACGCGGCGGAGGGCGCGGGATTCGAGATCGTCGATTTGGCGGTCGCCGAGCCCAGCCTCGAAACCGTCTTCATCAACCTCACGGGGAAGGACCTGCGCGAATGACGGCGCCCCCGATCGCATCGACGGAACTGCAGGCCTCGCACCGGATCCTCGCGACTCCGGCGCGCAGTGCCGCGGCGGCAAGCCGTGTCGCGTTGCGTGCGCTGATCGTGCGCGACCTCGTGGTGCTGCGCAAGCACTCCGTCGAGTTCGTGATCCGCACGGTGATCCAGCCGTTCCTGCTCGTTTTCGTGTTCCTCTACGTCTTCCCGTCCATCGGCCAGGGGGTGGGGGCAGGGCACGGCGCCGCCGCCGAATCAGGCTTCGCGACCGTGCTGGTTCCCGGTGTCGTCGGCATCTCGATCATGTTCCAGGGGATCCAGGCCGTGGCGCTGGCGCTCGCAACCGAGTTCGGCTACACGCGCGAGATCGAGGACCGCGTGCAGGCGCCATGTCCGATTTGGCTCGTGGCGCTCGCGAAGGTGCTGTC
>Ga0182016_10001430_pt1 | contig 29099 bp, 25 predicted proteins | sample 712S2MmetaG_FD_120491 | JGI IMG/M metagenome (GOLD analysis project Ga0182016, IMG submission 120491) | Permafrost microbial communities from Stordalen Mire, Sweden - 712S2M metaG | ecosystem: Environmental > Terrestrial > Soil > Wetlands > Permafrost | place: Sweden: Stordalen | collected...
ACGCGGGCTCTTCTGCACCAGGGAATGGCCGACCTCTGTGCCGACCGCACAACAACACTCTACGACACTCGACACCCGTTTCATCCATCGCGGGTCGGAGACACCGGTGGCGGACTGATACAAGACCCCTCCGAACGGACTTTTTCCGCAGCCATTTAGGGCCCCTGCTCCCTCCGAGGTGTCAGCACTGATTACTTCCCGTGCGTAAGCCACATGGTTTCCATCTGTTCCAGCGTTCGGCCCTTGGTTTCGGGCACCATTTTCGCAACGAACAATGCGGCGAGAATATTCATGACGCCGTAGATCCAGTAGACGAAGCCGTGCTTGAAATGCTGCACCAGGTAAGGGTTCTTGTCGAGGATGGGGAAGCTCCAACTTACGAGGTAGTTGGCGATCCACAGCATGGCGACGTTGAGGGCCATGGCCTTGCCGCGAATCTGGATGGGGAATATTTCGCTGATGAGCACCCAGGTGACCGGGCCCCATGAAACAGCGAAGCCGGCGATGTAGACCAGCATGAAGATGAGCGCGAGCATGCCCGGGGCGCCGAGCCAGAACGTGGTTCCCAGAGCGATCATGCTTACCGCCATGACCAGCGCGCCAATGATTTGCAGCGGCCGGCGGCCCATTCGATCAACGGTGAAGATGGCAACCACGGTGAAGGTGAGGTTGACTGCGCCGACGAGGATGGTTTGAAAAAGTGAAGCATTGGTGGTGAGGCCCATGCCTTCAAAGATGTCGGAAGCGTAATAGAGCACAACGTTGATGCCCACAAGCTGCTGGAAGACCGCGAGCAAGACTCCGATGAAGATGACCAGGCTGCCGTAGGAAAACATTTTGCCGGAGTGATGTTCGCTGAGCGAGGCGCGAACTTCGGCGAGCTCCTTTTCGCCCTCTTCTTTGGTGACCAGCCTGGCCAGTACGGCGCGCGCGCCGCTCTCGTTGCCGCGAAGCATGAGGTAGCGCGGCGTTTCAGGCACCAGAAAAAGCAGCAGCAGGAACAGACTGGCGGGGATGGCGCCGGAGAGGAACATGTATCGCCAGCCGATGGAGTTGAGCCAGGCATCGCCGCTGCCGGATTTGGAGATGCCGAAGTTGACGAAGTAAATGACCAGCATGCCGAAGACGATGGCGAACTGATTCCACGCAACGAGGTTGCCGCGGACTCGGGCGGGCGCGATCTCAGCGATGTACATGGGCGAGAGCATGGAGGCGAGTCCGACACCGACGCCGCCGAGGATGCGGTAAAAGACGAAGTTGGCCATGTAGCCGGGTCCACCGTGGCCGATGGGGGCAAATGGGAACTCAGGCGCAGCTGCGCCCAGTGAGGAGATAAGGAAAAAGACGGCGGCGACGACGAGGCCGCGCTTACGGCCGATGTGGGTGCTGACCCATCCGCCGATGAGGCCGCCTACGATGCAGCCGATAAGCGCGCTTGAGACCACGAATCCGAGCATGGAGCTGGCGGCGTTGGCCTGCGCGGGGTTGGCGAGATCGGCGAAGCGAGGATCGATGAAATAAGCCTTGAGGCTGTTAACCGCGCCGTTGATGACGGCCGTGTCGTATCCAAAAAGCAATCCCCCCAGGGTGGCGATGAGGGTGAGCAGAACAACGTAGGGGTTCAGGCGGGACATGGGGTCCTTATCGGGCGCTCGGATTTCTGGGTGACGCGTATTTAACAGGAGCCCGCAAAGGCCCGATTGAGAGTGTGATGAAAACTGCAGATCATTTTACTGGACTACGGATGAGCTGCATCAAGACGGCGGGTCAGCGGGTCAGCGGGTCAGCAAGTCAGCGGGTCAGCGTCACCCCACCCGATTGGTTGAGGGCATCGCTTTCCCCGGTCCCCAGGTGCGAGGGATCGGGGGCACCCGGCTGGCGGAGCTAGACATAAACCCACCGTAGCGACAAAAACAGAAGCGTCGCGAGGGTGGGGCACCCGCTTTTGGTGCTTGGTTGAGATGGGGTGGTTGAGGTTCGTGCTGTCCCAGGTCTCAGTTAAGCCAAAAAGCAGGTCCTTCGACTCCGCTACGCTCCGCTCAGGAGGGGCACCCAGCTTTTCATTCAGCGCGGGTCGGAGACGAAGGTGGTGGATTGGTACAGGACTCTGTCTCGGCGGGTTTTTCCGCGGCCTGTCGAGACCGGCAGTACGATTTTGTGCGGCGTCAGATGAATGCCGCTAATCGCGTTCGCTGCGCCGGGCGGCGACCCATTTGCGCCATTTGTAGTCGGCGTAGATGGAGCCGGCGATGATTGCGATTACGACGAGGGCGAGGATGAGCTTCATTCCTGCAACGAGCCTCGCCGCAATTCTACCGCCCTGAGCGCCCGATCACGATGACAACGAAACTGCCGGGCAGCACTGGCGGGCGGGGGCGCGGATTGTCGGCTGTGGGTGCGGGGCGGGGCCCGAATTCCGCGGTCACCGTGTACAGGCGGTCGGTGGCTGGTTCGTAGGCCATGGTACGCGCGCCCTTTTGCGTGGGCAGGCTCTCAATGGTCGGGAAGCCTGAGCCGGAAGCATCCACGACAGAGAGAATGCCGTCGCCGCTGGTAGTGAAGGCCAGTTGATGTGCGGCGCTGAAACCTGCCGCGTCGGGCCCGTCGCCGATAGAGGGATTGGCCAGCAGCTTGCCGGTAGTGGAGTCGATGACCGACATCTTGTTTCCGTCGCACACGGGGAAAAGGTGGTGGGCTGCGGTATCAAACGCAAGACCCGAGGGAGAATCGCATCCCGCCGGCCAGGTCGCAGTCACTGACTTAGTGCGCGCATCGATGCGGATAACTTCGCTCTTGTCCTCGAGATTGTCGTAAACAATTCCATTGCCGTCGACGGCCGGGGTTTCAGGTTTACCGGGGAGTGGAATAGTGGCGATTGTTTTACGCGTGGAGGGGTCGATTACCGTCACGCTGCGGCCGTGACCATCGAAGGCCCAAACAGTTTTTGTGGCCGGCTCGTAAATGATGCTGTCGGGTCCAGTGCCGCCGGCAATGGTATCGACTGTTGCTAAAGTGGAGCGATCAAAAATGACGACTGCGTTTCCATCCCCGTCGGAGATGTAGCCGTACGTTCCGGACGGGTCAAGCGCGATGCCGTGCGTATGGTGCATGCCGGTAATTGTCCCGACAAGCTTGCCTGTCGAAGTATCCACCACCTGAACGGCTGCGCCGCGGGAGATGTAGAGCCGGTGCGCGGGGCCGTCCGCGGTCAGATAATCCCAGCCTCCATCGCCGCCGATCTGCCAGCGGGCGATGACGTGATATGGCTGCGCCGCAGACGGGTCGGCAGCTGAGGCCGGAACCTGGGTAAGTACGGCGAGCAGAAGTGCTGTAGCAAAAGGTATGGCCAGTCGGCAGATGGCGTTCTCAGAACGCATAAAGGACTCCGTGGAGCGGGTAAATTTCGAATTCTCACTTCAAGTGAATGGACGATTACGGGTGAAAACCGGTATCTGTCAATACACTCTAAGCAGTTTGCCATACGAGGCTGAAGGCAAGCTGAATGGGCCGTCAACATTGTCGCAAACGGCTCCCGGCGGGAAAATGGGGGCCGTGTTGAACCCCGGCCAATTGCCAAATTTGGTGCGGGCGGGAGGGAACCTGCGATTGATGCTTTACCCTCATAGGAGCGGGCGGTTGCCGCACAGGGGAAGAACTTGCGCATCGTTCTGTCGAACATTGGCACTTTAGGCGACATCAACCCGTTGATTGCGATCGCGCTTGAACTGAAGCGCCGCGGCCATACGCCGATCATGACACTGCCCGAAGTGTACCGGCCGAGGATTGAGCCGCTCGGTCTTGAATTCCACTCGCTCAGGCCCGATATCGACCCTAAGAACACCATGCTCGTGGAAATGATCTACGACGTGAACAAGGGAACGGAAACGGGGCTGCGCAAATTTCTTTTCCCGGTGCTGCGCGAATCCTACGCCGACCTGCTGGATGCTGCGACCAAGCCGGTGCGCGCCGACCTGTTGTTGCTGGGCGAGTTGAACTACGCCGGTCCAATCGTTGCCGAGGCAACCGGAATTCCGTGGGCGAGTTATGTGCTCGCGCCTTTCTCATTTTTCTCGGCTTTCGATCCGCCGGTGCTTCCGCCGTATCCCGGGCTTGCGCGCGCCGATAGAGCGCCGGGCATGGGACGCGCGATGCGGCGGCTGGCGCGGTTTGTGACGCGCAAATGGCCTGAGCCGATATGGGAACTACGCCGCGAACTTGGACTGAGCAGGGGCTCTAATCCGATCTTCGATGCCAAACACTCGCCCGATCTTGTGCTGGCGCTTTTTTCGCACGCGCTTGGGGTGAAGCAAAAGGACTGGCCGCCGAACGTACTCATCAGCGGATTCTGTTTTTACGACGCACACGCCGGCAACCTATCGCTTGAGCCGCAACTGGAAGAATTTTTGAAAGCAGGCGAGCCGCCGATCGTGTTTACGCTGGGCTCGGCCGCGGTGCTGGCTGCGGGGCAGTTCTACGAGATTTCAGCGCAGGCCGCCAAGCTACTTGGCGCGCGGGCGGTGCTGCTCATCGGCGACGATCCGCGCAACCGCCCGAAGGAACCTTTGCCCGATTCAATTTGCATTGCGCATTACGCACCTTACTCCGTGCTGTTTCCGCGCGTGGAGCTGGTGGTGCACCAGGGCGGCGTGGGCACCACCGCTCAATGCCTGCGCGCCGGGCGGCCCATGCTCATCATGCCGTACTCGCACGACCAGCCCGACAATGCGCGACGCATGAGGCGGCTGGGGGCGGCACGCTCCATGCAGCGCGCGAGCTATACAGCCAAACGTGTGGCAAGCGTGTTGCGCACAATGCTGGCGGAACCGGAATATGAGGTGGAGGCGCAGAAGGCCGCGCAGGAGATTGCCGGCGAGAATGGCGCATCGACCGCATGCAACGCGCTCGAAGAGCTCTATCGGCGCAAGACTACATTACGATAGACGTCAGAACGACGGAGTTAGTTCAAATCCTCGGCCTCCATTGATCTCACCATATAAGACCTGCGTCACTCCCTACTCGAACGCTGATTGATAAGCATCGGCCTCCCGAAACTCGGCCTCTTGCGCGCACGGCGCCTTCGCAAAGCACTTGCAATGTGCATGAAGCGCGATTGCTCGGACGATGGCGCGACAAGTGCTCCATTGAAAAAGACTCTTGAGATTAGCGTCGCGGCTCTTCTGGTGGTGAAAACGCATCCCGCATTTCTGCATCGCGCAGCCGCGGCGTCTCGTCTAAGCAGGTATAAAGGCTGCGCCGCAGCAAACTTCGATCAGGGCGCAAGCAATTGGTTCAGAGGAGAAAACATTCGATGAAACTTGTAAACAGCTTGCCACTTTCGCTCGCAGCGGCATTTCTGGTTTGTCTTGCGCCGCAATTCAGCGCGGCTCAAAACACGGCGTCGGAAACGCCGACCGCTAATTCAACCAGCAGCGGCCAATCGGCAGACGGGACCCAGGTTGCTCAACAACTGGTGCCCGCGGAAGTCTATTTGACCAGAACCCTGGACGCGCGGAAAGATCAATCGGGCTCGGCGTTTGAAGCGCGGCTTGATGGAACCGTACATTTGAAGAACGGGACTGAGTTGCCGCACGGCACGATGCTCGAGGGTCAGGTGACCACCGATCAGGTGAAGAACGATGGCGGCTCTCGCCTGTCGCTGCAGTTTACCGAAGCAAAGCTCAAAGACGGCAAGACCATCCCGATTCAAGCTACGATCGTGGGCATCACCGGACCTTCGGAAGCGAGCGATAGCTATGATGTCTCCAACGCACCGCTTCAGTGGAACGGGACCACGCTGAAGTACGACGATGTTGGCGTGATGTCGCACGTCGATCTGCACAGCACAATCGGAGCCGCGAATTCGGGCACTCTGGTTGCAACCGGCAAGAACGATATGAAATTGAGGACGGGAAGCCGCTTGGCTCTGGCACTCGGCGACAAGACCGCGGACTAAGGCGGCGCTGGTGCATCATCGCATGATCGGCGCTCAAAAGCAGGCGCTGAAAATGCCGCAATTCGGCTTCAAACGCGAGTGACAATATTCAGGCGCAATGCCGCCTGAATATTGTCACTCGCTTCTGTTAGCAAGTCACTCCGGCTTGAGCGAGGCATTTTTTCAAACCAGCCATGCTTACGCGGCTTGATGCTTCGGGAGTGCCAGCGCCGCGCCAGTGCGTTTCAAGACTGACGGCATAGTGGTATCCGTCGCGCTCGAAGGCGCGGAACTGCCCCAACCAGTCGATACTTCCGCCGCCTACCGGCGCCCATTCAGACCCGCCGCCGGGTTTGCGAATCGTATCCTTGCAATGGCAGTGGCCGATCCGATCCTTGGGCAGCAGATCGTAGTCGTTGGGGTACGGCGTGTCGCCGGGAAAAGTAGCTGAGTTGCCCGGGTCCCAGTTGAGCATGAAGTTTGGCTCCTGGATCTGGCTGAGCGTTACGGCCGCCTCCTTGCCGCTGCCGGTATTGCAGTCCATCTCATTTTCAAGCAGCAGAATAATGTTGTGCTTTGCGCATTCTCGCGCAGCCTGGCGCAGCTTGTCGTTGATGGCTTCGCGATAAGGCGCAACATTTTCGAGCCGCCAGAAATCGAAACAGCGAATGCGATCGGTTTGAAACGCCTTGCATAGCTCGATGCAGCGGCTGAGTACTTCATCCTGACGTTTAAAGTCGAAGTCTGCGTGAAACTGGTCCTGCGGCAGGCCCATTTTTGATTGCGGCGCCCCCGGCCAGTGAACTTTATAAAGCGGGCTGGCAATATCGGTGACGCGCAACTTGTATTTGTGCAAGACTCCGAGCGCGCGATCCACGTCGGCATCGTTCATCTGGGCAATATTCTTTCCCCACATGCCGCGAATCTCGATCCACTGCAGGCCAAAGTCGTTCGCGGCCACATTGCAGGCGTGGTCAAAGTCATCTGAAATCTCGTCGTTGATGACCGAAAGCCGGAATGGACAACTTGCGAGAGCGCTGATGGATCGCGGTGCGGCGACAAGGGCAGTTGCTGCTCCAAGTGTGGCCATAAATGCACGGCGTGAAGATGACATGAACGATTCTCCTTGAATTGATGTTGGTGCGATCGGCGATTGGCGTGCGTTTGCGATTATACCTCTGCGCATGCCGCGCAGAGGGCGCGTGATTGGCGTGGATAGTTTTTCCTGGGGCAGCCTGGCGTCAATCGCCTGCGATTTGCATCTTATTGATTTGAGAGCTGTAGACAAAGACGGAAGACGAGGGCGAAGGTGCGAACGATGCAGCGTTCGAAAGAGCAATAATGCCATGGCAGCCAGAATTGAAGATTACGCGCTCATAGGCGACATGGAAACGGCCGCGCTGGTCGATCGCAACGGATCGATCGACTGGCTCTGCTGGCCCAACTTCAGCTCTGCCGCATGCTTTGCATCGCTGCTGGGGACGGAGGAAAACGGCCGCTGGCAGATTGCGCCGGCTGAGGGCGAGTTCACAACCACGCGCCGCTATCGCGATCACACGCTCATTCTTGAAACACGGTTCGATCAGCCCGGCGGCGCTTTTCGGCTTATCGATTTTATGCCACCGCGCGGAGTTCACTCCGACGTTGTCCGCGTGGTCGAAGGCATGATCGGCAGCGTCGCTGTGCGCATGGAACTTGTTTTGCGTTTCGATTATGGGCGCACGATTCCGTGGGTCACAGGCATCAGCGACGGAGTGCGCGCAGTGGCCGGCCCTAATCTCGCGGTTCTGCATGCGTCAGTGCCGGTCCACGGCGAGAACCTGAAAACCGTGGCCGAATTCACACTGCGCAAAGGCGAGAGGGCCTGGTTCACGCTTACCTACGGTGCCTCTCACGAGTCCGACCCAAGGCCGATTGATTTTCGCCGCGCGCTGGAAGCTTCAACGCGCGACTGGCGCCAATGGAGCCGCCGCCTGCAGTACAAGGGCAAGTATCGCGATGCGGTGGAGCGGTCGCTCATTACGCTTAAGGCGCTCACGTTCAGGCCAACGGGCGGCATAGTTGCTGCTCCCACCACGTCGCTGCCCGAACATATCGGCGGCACGCGCAATTGGGATTACCGGTATTGCTGGCTGCGCGACACCACGTTTACGCTGCTTGCACTGATGAACGGCGGCTATTTTAAAGAGGCGGAAGCGTGGCAGGATTGGCTGTTGCGCGCGCTGGCCGGAAGCGCCGACCAGGTGCAGATTATGTATGGGTTGTATGGCGAACAACAGCTCATCGAGTGGGAAGTGGGCTGGCTCGCAGGGTACGAAGAATCGCAGCCCGTGCGCATTGGCAACGCGGCATCGACGCAACTGCAGCTCGACATATTCGGCGAGGTGCTCGACTCGTTCTTTCACGCGCAGCACGTCATGGGGCGGCACACCGAGGACGATTTTCGCGTGCTGGCGCTCATGCTCGATCATCTTGCGAAAATCTGGCAGCGGCCAGATCACGGAATATGGGAGACTCGTGGCCGTCCGCGGCAATTCACTTATTCGAAGATGATGGCCTGGGTCGCCTTCGACCGCGCCGTAATGCTCGCGCAGCAATTGAAGTACAAGGCCCCCATTGAGAAATGGAAAGCGATTCGCGACGCCATCCATCGGGAGATCTGCGAAAAGGCTTTCAACAAGCGGAAAAAATGCTTCGTTCAAGCCTACGGTTCCAAGGAACTCGATGCAGCGCTGCTGCTTATGCCGGTAGTGGGCTTTTTGCCCGGAAGCGATCGGCGAGTGAAGGCAACGGTGAGGGCGATTGAACGCGAGTTGATGCCGGAAGGCCTGGTTCTGCGTTATGACACCCGGAAAGCGAGCGACGGATTGCCGCCGGGCGAGGGGGTTTTCCTGGCTTGCAGCTTTTGGATGGTGAGCGCCCTGAAGGCGACAGGCCGGACTCGCGACGCAAAAGCGCTCTTTGAGAGACTGCTGAAACTGCGCAATGATCTGGGTTTGCTTTCAGAGGAATACGATATGAGCCGCAAGCGGCTGGTGGGGAACTTTCCGCAGGCGTTTTCGCACATTGCACTGGTCAACGCCGCCTTTTACCTGGAAGATGGCTCGCGTGTGCGCAGACGCTCACACAGAAACGGCGGCAAGGCATTGAAACCGACGAAGCGGCCACTCGGCCGGCAATGAAACCAACGGCTCCACGAAGTTTTGCGCCGTTCTGCTGATAGAATGATAAAAGCCGCGCTGCGCGGGCTTTCATCGCGCATTCATCTTCCAATTGCAGTTCTCCAATTGGTGTAGAACGGGTCTTAAAGTCCCGGCAGGAGTTGGAGCACCGCAGTAAATGCGCCCGCGGCCGCACTCAAGGCAAAGGACAATGCACCTGTGACCCAGACGATACGCAATATCGCCATCATCGCCCATGTCGATCATGGAAAGACCACATTGGTTGACGCCATGCTGCGCCAGGCCGGGACCTTCCGCGCCAACGAGCAGGTGGCCGAGCGGGTGATGGACTCGAACGAGCTCGAACGCGAGCGCGGCATCACCATTCTCGCCAAAAACACGGCCATCAACTTTGAGGGTGGCAAGATCAACATTGTTGACACGCCCGGCCACGCCGACTTTGGCGGCGAAGTGGAACGCGCGCTGAAGATGGTGGACGGAGTAATGCTGCTGGTGGATGCAGCCGAAGGACCGCTGCCGCAGACGCGTTATGTGCTCTCAAAGGCTCTTGAGGCCAAGCTGAAACCCATCGTGGTGATCAACAAGATCGACCGTCCCGACGCGCGCCCGCAAGAAGTGCTGGACGAGATTTACGATTTGTTCATCGATCTCGACGCGGAAGAATCGCAGCTCGATTTCCCGGTGCTCTATGCTGTCGCCAAAAACGGCCAGGCGACTCTCGACCCTGCCAAGCCGGGCGTTGACCTGCAGCCGCTGTTTGAAACCATCGTCTCCACCATTCCCGAGGCCACCGGCGACGCTGAAGGTACGCTGCAGATTCTGGTGACCAACCTCGACTACTCCGATTATTTTGGGCGCATTGCCATTTGCCGCGTCTTCCAGGGAACGCTGCACGCCGGCGACGACGTCACCATCTCAAAGCGCGACGGTTCGCTGATGAAGACGCGCATCACCAAGCTCTTCACCTTTAATGGCCTCAAGCGAACAGAGACCACCGAGACCACCATGGGCGACATCATCGCCGTGGCCGGCGTTGAAGGCATCACTATTGGCGAAACCATCACCAGCGTGGAGAATCCAGATCCGCTGCCGTTGATCATCATTGACGAGCCGACCATTGCAATTCAATTCAGCGTGAACAACTCGCCCTTTGCGGGGCGCGAAGGCCAATACGTGACCAGCCGCAACCTGCGCGAGCGGCTTGAAAAAGAACTGCTGACCAACGTGAGCATTCGCGTGGAAGAAACCGGGTCGCCGGACACTTTCAAAGTGCTGGGCCGCGGCGAGCTGCAGCTTGCAATTCTGATTGAGATGATGCGTCGCGAAGGCTTCGAGCTCTCTGCCGGCCGTCCGGAGATTGTTACGAAAACTGTTGACGGGCAGCGCATGGAGCCGGTGGAGCACCTCACCATCGACGTGCCCGAGCAGTTTACGGGAGTGGTGATTGAAAAGCTCGGGCCGCGCAAAGGCGAGATGAACAAGATGCACAATCACGGATCGGGGCGCGTGCGGCTCGAGTTTCGCGTTCCCAGCCGCGGACTTATCGGCCTGCGCAGCGAGATGCTGACGGAGACGCGCGGCACGATTGTGATGAACGCGTTGTTCGACGGCTACATTCCCTACCAGGGCGAGATTCCGCAGCGGCCAACGGGCGCGCTCATCTCTGACCGCCAGGGGCTGACGACGACTTATTCTCTGAACGGACTGCAGGAGCGCGGCATTCTTTTTGTGGGTGCGGGCGTCGACGTGTACGAAGGCATGATCGTAGGCGAGCACTCGCGCGACAACGATCTCGATGTGAACGTGGTGCGCGAAAAGAAGATGACCAACATGCGCGCGTCCAGCGCCGATGAGGCCATCCGCCTGGTGCCCGTGAGAGCTCTAAACCTGGAGCAGGCCATCGAGTTTATCGCCGACGATGAGCTTGTCGAGGTCACGCCGAAATCGCTGCGCCTGCGCAAGAAGGTTCTACAGGAAAACAAGCGGCCGAAGCGGTGGGAGAAGGCGGGAGCGGTTTAGCGAGACGGCGAAGCGGGCGAACGGAATCATTAAAGCCGCCGCTTCGCCTCAAGCACCCGCTCCAGCGCTTCCTCAGCCGTCGCGCCTACGCTCGATAAATGCCCCATTTTGCGGCCCGCGCGAGGGGCCAGTTTCTCATACAAATGCAGGCGCACGCCCGGCACGCTCAACGCCGCGGGAAAATCTGGTTCACCCATTCCGCCGAGCCACACGTCGCCAAGCAGATTCACAATCGCGCACGGAGAAATAAGCTCCGTCGATCCAAGTGGCAGATTGCACGCAGCGCGCACCGCCTGTTCAAACTGGCTGGTCGCACATCCGCGCTCGCTCTGGTGGTAGCTGTTGTGCGGCCGCGGCGCCAGTTCGTTCACCAGCAACTCGCCGCTGCGCGTCACGAACACTTCAACGCACAGCAATCCTTCAATGCCTAGGCCGGCCACGATTCCCGCCGCGATCTCCTCGGCGCGCCGCTCCAGTTCGTCAGGCACGCCGGCCGGCAGCACGCTCCACGCAAGAATCTGGTTCTCGTGATGATTCCGCGCCGCAGGATATGTTCTCACCTCGCCTGCCGGATTCCGCGCCGCCATCACGCTGATCTCGCACTCGAGTTCAAGCGCCTTTTCGGCGACACACGGCTTCTCCGCGAACCCTCGCCACACTTCCGCAATGTCAGAGCCGTCATTGGGGCGGATGCGCGCTTGCCCGCGCCCATCGTAACCGCCGCGCCCGATCTTCAGAAACACATCGCCGCCAAGCACCTGCACCACATTGCGCAGCTCAGCCTCGCTCTTCACCACGGCGAAGGGTCCCACCGGAAATCCATTCTCCGCGAGCCAGGTCTTCTGCAGCGTCTTGTCCTGGATGATGCGGATGGGTTCCACGCCTGGCCGCAGCGGCGCAATCCGCGCAACTTCGTTGAGCGCATCCACGCCGATCTGCTCAATCTCAAGCGTCACGGCATCCGCTCCGGTTGCCAATTGCCGGGCCGCGTCCACGTCATCCCACTTGCCCACAATTGTTTCGTCCACCACAAAACTCGCCGGGCATTTCGCTTCGGGATCCATGACGCGCACGCGATAGCCCATGGTGCGCGCGGCCATGGCCATCATGCGCCCAAGCTGGCCGCCGCCAAGAATGGCAAGCAAACCTCCGGGAAGAACAATCGGAATGTGATTTGGATTTTGGGACGAAGGGAGGGTCACCCCGGCAGCTCCTGCTCCAGAGTTTGAACGAGCACTTCCTGGGTGCGCGCGGCGCGCCACTTCGCGAGGCGCTCGTAAAGCACAGGGTCGGATACGGCCAATATTTCGGCAGCCAGCAGCGCAGCGTTCGCCGCGCCGGGCTTGCCGATGGCCAGCGTTCCCACGGGGACGCCCTTAGGCATCTGCACAATCGAGAGCAGCGAGTCCATCCCATTCAGCGCTGTGGCCACAACCGGCACGCCCAGCACCGGAACAAGCGTCTTGGCCGCGAGCATGCCCGGCAGATGGGCCGCGCCGCCCGCGCCGGCGATGATCACGCGCAGCCCGCGCTCTCGCGCCGTCTCAGCATATTTGAAGAGCCAGTCCGGGGTGCGGTGCGCGCTCACCACTTTTGATTCATAAGGGATCTCGAATTCGCGCAGAATCTCGACCGCGGCCGAGAGCGTTTCATAGTCGCTCTTCGAGCCCATCACCACGCCCACTAGCGGTTGCATGCTCATGGGCTGATTATACGAACCCAGGGGGCCCATTCCAGCGGGGCATTTTGCAGGCGGGATGAGACGGCACGAACCCCCATCAAGCGCCCGCTTAATGCCTGCGCCACGCCTCGAAGGCTACTTCGACCACCGCAAGCAGAACACTCATGGCCGCGGCGAATCCTTTGGCTCGTTGCCAGTTCTGCTCGTGTCTGGCCATGCGCCGCTCCAGTTCACCAAGCCGCCCGCCATTGCCGTCGCCCACCAGGCCCGACATCTGCGTCTTCAGCACGCTCAAGTCGCTCAGCACCTGAGCCTCGAATTCATTCATCATCCGCATCTACCGAACCCCGATTGCAGCTCAACCTTCCGCCGGCTGTCCACTGCCCACTGTTTACTGTCAACTGCTCAATGGCAAATTGATAAACAACGCCGCCGAAAACTCCGAGTAATTAGGCGGCGTCGACCCGTCGTACATTCTGATGTAAAAACGGTCCGCGGCCGACACCCGCGAGAAAGTCAGAGCCTGTTGGGCTCCGCGCATCACCAGTGTCGGATCTTCACCGGGCATAAATGCAAAATCCCGAAGCCTGATCTCAAACCCTCCGCCGCTTGGGGGTGTAACGCCGGTATTCACTGTCACCGCACTGCCATTCAGCGTGGTCACCGTAAGCCCGCTCAGGTTTTCAAGCACAGTTGGCGAAATCGGCGCGGGCAGCCATGTATCTTCCGGCACTTGAGTGCTGGTCTTGATGGCTAAGTCATCGGCCCAATCGTTAGCGAACCTAATATCGTAGGTTACTAAGTCTGGATAACTTGCCGTATAACTTAGTTTCACTGCCCGCACCACGACCTGGGCATCTAGATTTGCCGAAGGCGCATTTAACTGCAGCCCGTCGCCCGGCCAAACGTCGGCTGCAAAGCTCGCGCCAATCCCTTTATAGCTCCCGCTCCACAGCGCGCTTACGCTCGCCGCCGCCTGCTCCATCACCAATGCCGCATTGCGGCAGTCGGCAGAACTGCGCGCTGCCGGGCTGGTCACCGATCCAATCCAGACAGCCACCGAAGGCGATCCCGCCTGCGCCAGCGCCTGCTGGCTGGCCGCGTTCACCGCGCGTCCCACAGCTCTGCCAATGGTGCGATAACTTACTGCAATCTGTTCACCTGCCACCGGCACATAGCCCGTGTAGAACGCCAGTTTCCCGCTGCTCTCAACGTGGCATTCAGCCTGCTCGGCCGTTGTACCAATGCGCCGGGTGTACGCAGTCCCGCTCGGCGGCGTGCTCACTACCCATCCGGAGCCAAGATTCTTGAGACTCAACGAGCGCATCGAGCCAATCAGATTAGTGCTGCTGGCAGCCACAATTTGGCAGGCGCCGGGTAAATTTGCGAGCGAGCCATTGTAAACGGTCACGGGAGTCGCGGCTATGCCGTTCACAAACTGCTGAACTTCCATTTGGATTGAGCATGGCGCTAGCACCCCCTGGCCACCCGCAGAAATTGGCCCGCTGTCGCCAAAGGAGTAATAGGTGGCGCGCGACCGCTCAAGTTCCGGGCAATGCACGCGAACCCGCAGTGCGTAACTATTCTGTGGATTGATCGGGAACGTCGTTCCCGCCGCGCAGCCTTGAATCAACGGCTGCAGAGTAACTGCTCCAGTGCCCTGCTGTGCTGTTACCTGAAAGCCGGCAATGCAATCGGCCGCGGCAGCGCCTCCGCTAAAGAATCCTGCGACAACCCCCGTGCTGCCTGGCGAAAGAATTACCCCGCTTGCATCGAGCAGAAGCGTCCCACCCATCTCCACCGCATCAAGCCATGTCAGGGCAGTCTGGCCGTCTACGCCGTTTCCACCGTTCATGGCCAGGCCTGCCGAACCAAGGCTCAGATAACCCGGTCCTCCAGATACGCTCCATACCGTTTGATTAATCTGCGGCTCATTAAACAGCTCGTTGATAATTCTTGCTTTCGAGCTTGACAGTGAGAACGGATCCGCCGCGAGATTGAACGAAGTGGTAACACCGTCGCCCAGGAAGTACTCGGTTACATACGCAACCGGCTCATCTTCTCCGCATACCGTCACATCGTTGGCCAGCGCGCGCTTTACGCTTGCCGTGAATGCAAGGCCTGCAAGGTTCAAACTGCCGTCAGCCTCATTTAGTGGGTGCACCTGCGTTTGAATAGATGAGAGCGTGACCGCGGCATTGAGCGCCCTGTAAGCGGCGCGGGCCATACTGGCAATCTGGCCCGCGCGCCGGCCCCAGCTGCTGCCAGGTTCGGGAACAAAGTTGCCGACGCTGGTGTTGAGCGTGAGCCCTTGCGCCGAAAGTGCGGTCGATCCTGAGTGAGTAACCAGCGAGGCAATCAGAGCGCCGGCGGTCTCTCCAGAAATACCGGCACTCGGAGGCATCATTAACTGGTCCAGGATCAGCTCGTCACTTACTGCCTGAATCGCGATTCTGTACTTTGGACCTTCTACGCCCAGGCCTGCGTACTCGCTCAAAGGACTTACCGCAATGTATCCGGTGAAGTAAGTGGTGCCGTTGTCTCCGATAATTGCGAGCGTCTGATACCGCACTGGCGTCGGCAAGCCGTTATTGGCGGCCAGGCTCAGCCAAAGCTCGCACACCGACGGCTCATTCAACTTACGGTCGGTAGTAAGTGGACGCGATGCATCGAGCGCTGCTGTGTAGTCCTGCCCCTGAATCGTAATCTTCATATAGTGTCTTCAATCGCCCTTCGCCGGTTCAGAAACCTTCCAACTGACTTACAAGTCGGCTCATTGACTCGCTGTTTTCTTACACCGACGCATTGGCCGGGGGTAAAAAGCTGCGGTAACAAACTACCCGTTCGTTGTCCAAAGGATCGGTAACCGGCAACGCGGTAAACCGCCCGTTGAGCAGCACACGCGATTGTCCGTTCTGCTGGTTGCTGCTGAGCGGAGTCACCGTCTCTTCCGCTCCAACTGCGGCCTGCAGCCTCGGATAATGGAAGAAGATTCGTTCTCCCTGGCTCCCTTCGAGCACAAACAGAGCCGACCACTCCTGGTAAAAACTTCCGCCTTCGCGATCCACAAATCCCGCCACGGCCTGCACCTTGGCACCTCCAACAGGAGCGCCGCCGGGCAACGGCTCCGCAAGAGTAAGTCCGCTATTACTTGCTGCCGAAACCAGCGCGACATTGAAGGTCACGCGTCTCACATAGTCCACATCCGTGATCGCTTGCTTCACGTATGCGCCGGCAACCGGCGAGCCCACGTATCCCGTCTGACCGGTGTTGTCCACATCAACCGCAATGATCGATCCAGCTTGAAACTTTGCGGCATCCGTCGCGGCCAACATGATCTGCGTTGCGCTTGATCCACTCTGCGGAATTACCGCCGGCACAGCTTGTGCGCCATCGGCTGACGCAACTGCGCCACTCGTTGCTACGAGCACGTTCATGTGCTGCGAGCCGGTCGCAAGAGCCATTGTCAACTTTGTCCAGCTCAAAAACTCCAGACTGACTTGTGCCTCGAGCGTCTCGCGGACCTGCTCCAACGTCGCCGCCGGAATTCCAGTCAGCATTGGTGCGCTCTTGCTCAGCGGCTTTCGCACAAAGCTCTGAATCCAACCCAGGCTGATCCACGGAGCCGGCGGCGCATCCAGGGCGAACCTACCCTGCCGCGCAGGATCGAAGAGCACCGGCGACTGCGCGCTCCTATTTACCGGCGCAAAAAATGCGCGCACCCTCCGCGCCACCGGCGCAGGCGCCTGAAACCATGTCGCTGACATTTACTCTCCCTGTTCCTGGTAGCTGTACACCAACACAGTTGCTGAGCGGCTTAGCTGATCGCGCTGGATCACGATTGGCGCAAATGCCGGCTCGTCCCAAAACACCTGCGTCAGCATGGTTGCTGGGGGCGTTGCGGTGAAATTCAACTTCGGCGTGTGATAGGGCGCGATCATTGCCAGTAGCTCCTCATCCATCTCACTCAAGGAGCGGCCGCGATCAAGGCCGCCGAAACTCTGTGTGCCGCATGTCTGGTAGATGATCTCGCACTGTTCGCCTGCCATCGTTGCCGGCAGCACGCTATCCGTTCCAAGGCCAAGCCATCTCAACACAAACACGTCGTTCGGCAACTGGCTCATCGGCGCTTCGGCTTCTTCAACAAAAATCCCAGGCCTCACCGCGCCGCGCAGCAGAATGGTCCGCTCGGGATTGACCGTGGCCAATCTCGCCCGCAGCACCATGTAAAAAGAGTCCTTCGCATTCTGCATCTCTGCTCCCATCAACCTGTCTTCAGTTCTGCGGATCTAATTGTTTCGGCGCGGCCCCTGATCCCTGCTCACTGTCTTCATACTGTTTGCTGCCGCGCTTCTCGCAATAACAACCGGTATAAGTACACGGTTCCAAAGGCTTCGTTTGATGCGATGGACTCAATCAGGTAATCCTGCCCGTCCACGGTGACTGCGAGCGTCATTGCGAACAACGCCTCCGCCGAAGCCAGGTCGAGGGCTCTGACTTGGCCTTCCACGCCATTGGCTGAAACCAGCAGTTCCCATTTCGACTGCCCGCCTTCCTGCCATGTCGGGCGCAGCTTACGCATCAGCACCGGGCTGATTGTCACTTCCGCAAAGTTGGTCGGCAAGAGTCCCACTTCCGACATGTTTGTGTCTGCAGTTGCTGTCGTCACCCGCAGCAGGGCCGTCGTCCCAGCCACGCTGCGCAACAACGCATCGGCCAGCATCCGCGGTGCTCCCGTCGGATTGCGCGGCGCTGTATCGCTCATCGCTCACCCCAGCCTGTTCGCGACGTACGGATTCAGCCAGGCCTGCACCGTTTCGTCGATCAGCGAACTTGAAAAGTACTTCATCTGCATCGTGTCAATCTTGCTCATGCTTGCATTCAGCGCCGGCGTAGCCTGGGCGTTGCGCACAATCTGCGCGCAGGCTGACTTTACATCGTCGCCGATTGCCGCCAGCCCCGCTGTGTAACGAACTCGCACTTCATTAAAGGGCAGCCCGAACACGTTCCATGGCAAAGTCAGCTCGCCGTTCGCGGAATCGAAATCCACGAGGCTCGCGTCAATCACCGTCCATTGCCCGGGCAATGAAAACGCCAGCGCGATCTCTGCCATCGGCTCGCCAGGCAGTTCGCCCCGGCGCGGCTTCGCGTATCGTCCTTCAATGCCAACAATCGGTGAGGTCGCCGGTGTAAGCGGAGCCAGAGGCAGATAACTCAATCGCACCGTCTGCGATCCCGCAACCACGCGCAGCCGTTCCGCGTATTCAATTACATTCAAATCCGGTCTTCTGCAGTAACTGTTGATCAGAGCCGTTGCCGAAGTAATCCAGTCCGCCGTAGTTCCTGGCGGTAATCCATAACCTGGATAGTCTGCTGGCTGTAGGTAGGGCATAACTTGTCCTTTCAGTTGTATCGGTCATCAGCGACCAGTTATCGGTCCGTGACTTCTGACTTAGTGATTTGATGAAGCCGCCTGAGGCACGCGCCGACCACTAATCGCTGACAACTGATAACTGTGGTTTCTACCTCTGGACCAGAACCTGGTAGTGTGCAAAGTTCGCGCCCTTCACAACTGGCGCGCCAAACTTCACCGCCGCATATTGGTAAGTCAGAGAGTTCGGCAGTCCGAGTTGGAAGATGCGCGGAGTCGGGTCACCGAGCCAGTGGTACTCGATCAGGTCCTCGGTCACGATGTACGCCGGCAACACCGCGCTGCCTGTGCCCGGCGTGCCGGTGTAGGGCAAGCTCCAGTCGGGAATCAGCGGTATGTCACCCGCCTGAGTGGACAACATCTTGACAGTGAAGCCCGCGGTAATCTGCGTGGTATTCAACACCACGTTGTATTCAGTCTTCATCTCCTGGTCAATCAGGTCGAGCAGCACCGGGTTGGCATAAATTGCCGTCGGCCGCACGCGATAGCCTGTACTCGCAACCATCTGCGCGATCGTGGTCTTGATCGTATCCACGATCTTCATCGAGGTGGTCACTGTTACGCTGTTTCCGCCGGCCGCAATCTGCGCGGCGCAACCCATGTACTGGGTGGTCGTCGGCGCGCTCAGGCTGGTGTCGCTTCCCTGCCACAGCGCCACATCGTGGGTAACCATCACGCCGCTCACCGTGTCCACCAGGTCCTTGGCCTGTAAATACGCAAACTGCTTCTGCTGGTCGCCCAATTCAATGTCGAACAGGTTGTAATTGATCTGCGCCACAATGGCCTTCAGCGGGACGCTCAATTCGATGCGTGTCGGGCTCACGACTGCCGGATTCATGCTCCGCGGATTCACGAAGCCCGCAGCGGCGCCTGGATTAGGAATCGCCGTCTGCTCAAAGAACCGCGAAGGATGCCCAGTTGCCGGAACCTGCTTGATGCGCTGCCCAAATGGGCTCGAACGGCGGCAGATGTCGAAAATCTCCGTTTGGTACAGTGGCACTTCAATTGCGCCCGGCCCAATGTAGTCTGCCGCTGCATGAATGTCTGCAAAGGTTGCGTTCATACTCTTCGCCCCCTCCATGGGGCCGTGTTCGGTGATCAGTGGTCAGTGAACAGTGTTCAGTGGATTTGAGAAGCCAGTCTCAGCACGAAGAACTGATTACTGACACCTGTCCACTGATCACCGCATTTACGAGATCGCGCCTGCCCGCAGCAATTGCGTCTTCACAGCGATGCGCTGCTCAAGGCTCAGGCCGTTCAGCGCGGCGTCAAGCGTGCGCACATCTACCGGCCCGTCGCCAATGCCGTGTTTGGCAAGCATCTCGGCAGTTGCGGCGGGCATCGTCCGGCGCAGCGGATTCAGCGCACTTTGCGATGCCGCCGCCTTCATCTCGGCCAGTTCCCGCTCAACCGAAGCCAGCTTGTCTGCCAGCTCCGTTTCCCGGCGAGTTTGGTCCACCGTAGCCGAGATTCTCTCTACCTCGCCTGAAAGCCCATTCACTGCGGCGGCCCGTTCATCAAGCCAACGCACCGTCTTTTCGAGCAAAGTGGCCGCGGCTTCAAACCGCTCGGTCAACTCCAGTTCATTGTTTTCCATGCTCTTCCTTTCCTTTTCCGATTTGTCCTGCGTGCCAAAAAAAGGGCTCCGCAAAGGGAGCCAATTGGGGTGACCGGTTTACTTTCTTCGTTACTGGACTACCCGCTCCTATAACTCAGCTAACCGCGCTAACTCCATTCTTGTTAGCTGCCATCTTGAAACTCGTTGCCCGGTAGGCGGCTTTCTCACGAAGTAGAATTGCCGCTCCGGTGAACGTAACTCGGGTCAGCTTCCAGATATCTGCCCGCATATCTTCCACGCGTGCATCGGCTAACTCGTAACTCATCCCCATCGACTGGGGTGCATGAGCCAGGATGGCCGTGGCCACCTCGGGAAAGTCGCGCGCGTAAAGATACCCCTTCACTACCAGTTGTGCCCCCAAAACAGTTGCTTCAGTCAATAATCCGATCTTGCGCCGCGCGTCGTGCCCGTCCCAGCCTGGCCGGTAATCTACTGCCATGCCCAGCAGCGAAGGCAGCGCCTTTTCCGCCGCTTCGCGCGTCAACATCACCCGGTGCCCGCGCGCGCCAGCCGGCGCCTTGTCACTCGGCGCGTTCACCACCGTCAGCACTCCCTCAAACGGCACCCTGTTTGGATGACCTTCCACATGAGGAAACTGCACCGCCATCGCTTCCAATCGCATGTCTTCTCCACGAAAAACTGCTTTTAGCCACTAGCTTTTGGCTCCTTATGCTGCTTGCCTCATCGACGCCGTCATATAGCCGGAATCGACCTCCGAGCTTGTCACTGCACGTACGGCTAACAGCTAGGAGCTAGAAGCTAGTGGCTGCTTTTCTTGCTCCAGCGGCGCCAGGCCTCGCATCGCTCTCACTTCGTTAACTGTCAAAACTCCGGCCTGCAGCAACTGCACCTGAACCGCCAGTTCCGTCGTTTCGTCCCGCGCGGTCAGCTCGTTAAAGGCAAACTCAAACTCCGGCCAGCCAATACACTTCCCAAACAGATCCCGCGAAACGTGCTGCGCCAGCAGCATAGCCAGCGGCGAAATCGCTCCGCGAAATGCCTCGTCCGCCATCTCCGACGCCGTTGACTGGTTTACGTCCGCTTCCAGTCCCAGCATCAGCGGCGGCAGGCCAAATGCATTCGCCACCATCCTGATCAGGAACTCCTGCCAGGCCAGCCGCAGGTCTGCGTCCGTTCCCTGCGCAAAACGCAGCACCTCAGGTTTTTGCTGCGTCGAAAGCAACGGAACCCGTCCCGTCCCTTCAATCTCGTCCTGCCACCACCGGATCAGCCGGTCGTGCTGCACCGGCGTAGCCTCGTTCAGCCACAGCGCATACTGGGCCACAGCATTCGCCGCCAGCTTACCCGCAAATCTGTGCGCGCTTAGAAACTGGTTCACCGTCTCAAACGCAACTTCGAGCGGCCCCAGGCCGAAAGGCGTAAAGCTGCGCGGGTTCATGCGGATGTACATGAGTTGGTTGTCGCGCAGTTCCACGGCGCTCGATTCCAACTGCCCCGGCACGGCCTGCGCATAGCGCGGGGAGTCATCGCTCCCGTCCCATTTCGCATTGATCCTGATTGAGGCGCCGTCCACCGCCCATATCATCGCAGGGCGCTCTGGGTCGCCGGTCGGCTCCATCTCGATCGCGCCAAAGCCGCCCGTCAGCGCATCTTCAATCGCCTGTTCAATCAGCGTCCTGAAGCTGTCCACCTGGTTCGGTTCTTCCAGCGCCCGACGCAATGCGCGCAGCTTCCGCGGCAAAAACGCCACCTCATCCGGTTTCACTCCACGCCGCAGGCGCACCTGCCAATCCATCGCAGCGATGCGATCTTTGATCACGTTGATCGCTCGCCTCACCACCGGCGTCTCTGCAAACCTGCGCAGATTCGCGGGCGTCGGCTTCGGCAAATGTCTTCCCGGAAAGTGCACCGGACTCAGGATCGCCGGCAACGCCAGTGTCTTCCGTGCCGCATCTGCCGCTGCCGCCACATCCATCTGTCGCGTCCGCTCACTGACTTGAACTGCGCCGTTCCCGGTGGCCTGCCGCCACATCTCCCTCAACTGCTCTCCAACCCTCACGTGCACCTTCCTTGTTCCACGTCCCCGGCCAACACTCGCAAGAACTTCTCAGAACCAGCGCGGCTCGATCACTATTACCCGCCCGTCTTCGGCGTATTTACGGCTCGCGCATCGCGCCAGATCTGTCGTTCTCGGCTCAAAAATCAAAAAGCATAGCTCTTCAGCTATGCCTTCATCCGCTATTCAGTTCGGTATGTGTTCTTTCCGGCGTTAGCCCTTCAACTCATCCAATTCCATACATCCGTGGGCACGACCGGCATTCTTACGGCTTTTCTTCTGTTGCGCTGTGAATGTTCTAAGCTTACCGAATTTCCAATTTATTGCCTGCAAAGTTCTTGATGTCTTGGTTACATAATGTTTTCAATAAGTTGAGCCCCCACATGCAGCCTGTCGCAATTGACACGCCGTCGTCCTGCATTATTTCCAGAGCGCCGACCCGCACCTCATCCACTTCGCCCGTGGCTCATTAGACGCGCTGCAACCGCCTCAACAATCTGCTCGTGCACTTCGTCAATTGTCAGGTCGCCTTCGATCAGCACTACGCGATCGGCGTCCCGTGCCGCAATCTCGCTGTACTTCTGCCACACCCGCCGGTAAAAATTGTCCTGTTCCTGTTCAAATCGGCCTTCGTTCTTCCCTGTCTGCGCTTCTACGCGGTCGTTCCGTCTCCTCGCCCGCTTCAGCGACGCTTCAAAACTCGGCAGCAGCAGCAGTGTCAAATCAGGCTGCAAGCCTCCGCAAATCAACCGGTGCAACTCCAGCACCACTTCTGAACCGATCTCCCTGCCCCCGCCCTGGTAGGCTTCCGTCGAGTCGGTAAACCGGTCGCTCAGCACAATCTTTCCTGCCGCCAGCCCCGGCTTGATCACTTCGTCAATCGCCTGCGCCCGGTCGGCAAACATCAGCGCCATCTCGGTCATCGGCGCCAGTGGTCCCGACCGCGCATCCAGAATCACTGCGCGTATCCGGTCTCCTGTCTCCGTTCCGCCCGGCTGTCGGGTCATGGTCACCGCGTGGCCGCGTTTTGCCAGCCAAGCCGCCAACCGCTTGATTTGCGTGGTCTTTCCTGACCCGTCCAGTCCTTCCAAAGTGATAAAAAATCCGCGCGGCATGCACGCAGTCTAACACTGCGATTTCAAACCCATTCAAAGTGCGCTACTCTCGCGGCCCGCTTAGCTCACCCGCAGATTTTCATCCTTCGCACCGCCGTTTCCTGTACGCAAACGGCTCTTGAATCGAATCTGGATTCAAGAATGACGATCATGTTGCGGTTGTGTTAAAAGAGAGTGGACCTCCCAACATGTCGAAGGCGGCCGAACGCATTTTCCGGAGATAGCTTGTGAACGCACGTCTGATCGGCAGGTTTATAGCCTGCACCTGTTTCACCGCAACCTTAGTCGCTTCTGTCGCAACCCAGGCCCAACAGCTCACCCTTGAGGGCCAGACCGGCGGATTCATCACTCCCACTGCCTACGTGGTCTATACCGACAAAGGACAATTCTTCTCGCACCCCGCAGTCGGCTTCCACTTCATCGATGCCTCGTCCGTGATTGGCGACATTGAAACCTTCAACATCACCGAAGGCTTCGCCAATCGTGCCGAGGTCGGCTACACGCGCAGTGTTCATCAACAGGGCAACGAGAGCACCGGGCTCGACCTCAGCAACCTCTGGAATTATTCCGGCATGAACATCTTCCATGGCAAGGTTGTTGGCATCAAGGATGGACAGTTCGGCGCGTGGATGCCTGGCATTGCGGTCGGCGGCGTAGTCCGTACCAACGACCACTTTGTCTCAGGCGCGGCCAACAAAATTCTTACCGGTACTGACAAGTCCTATACCAATGGCGACGTATACGTTGCTCTCACCAAGACCTGGGCCAAGCCTCCTGTGCCGTTTCTATTGAATCTGGGTTGGAAGGCCACAAATGCCACCATCTTTGGCATCGGCGGTCAAAGTACCCGTTTCGGCGGACGCTTCTTTGGCGGCATCGGAATCCCGCTGCCTCTCGGCCATGGATTCGTGGCCGTACCAGCAGCCGGATTTACCCAGGAGCCCCGGACTTCGGTCAACCTTAACAACCTGCTCAATGCGGCCCTCGGGCAGCTCATCGTCGTTGATCCGCCCGCAGCCACCCAGTTTCCTCTCATGAGCGCCCATCTGCCCACAACGCTCGACTATGCCGTGCGCGTCACCCAAAGAGACAAAGCTCACTTTTCCGCCGATATCGGCATCGGCCAGGTAGCAGGGAACATCGGTTCCATATGGGTTCCAAACCCCTACTATCCCGCGGTCGGGCCTCCAATCGTCCCCGCACCCGTCAACCTTCAGGCTCGCAAGGTCTTCGGCATGGGACTAAGTTATCGCTATTAACCCGGCCGCATTATGTTAACTTGACTTTGTGCAAAAGAGGCGCGGGCTCCGCGCCTCTTTTGCCGTGCCTGGGACAACCTTTTGTTCCCCATTGCAACTAATAATCGGTTCAAATTTTTCCTGGTAAAAGCCCCTGGCCCTTCTGCAACTTCTTTGTTCATGGAGGGTTCAATTTCAATGTCACGGGAAATCCACCCGTTTAATGTTGAATTTAGAAAAACTGAAAGAGGAGGTTTCACAATGCGTTTACTTCGCTCTGCTCGATTCTTGTTGTTGGCGTTTGCAATTTCTCTGATCCCGGCATCTTCTTATGCGGGAGTTTTCATTAGCGTCAACTTTGGCCCCCCCGTCCTGCCTGTCTACGTTCAGCCTGTTTGCCCCACCCCCGGCCTCATGTGGACCCCCGGCTATTGGGCCTACGGCCCTGACGGCTACTACTGGGTCCCCGGCGCATGGGTGCCTGCTCCTTATGTCGGCGCACTGTGGACGCCCGGCTACTGGGGCTGGGGCAGCGGCCTCTACGTCTGGCATCCCGGTTACTGGGGTCCCCATGTCGGATACTACGGCGGCGTCAACTATGGCTTCGGCTACATGGGTATTGGTTTTGCGGGCGGCATGTGGCACGGAGGCGTGTTTGCTTACAATGGCGCGGTAATGCACGTGGGCGCCGGTGGGGCGTGGGGTGGCGATCGCGTTTACGTCGATCGCACCATCGTCGAGCGCAACACCATCATCAACAACAATCATGTTGCGTACAGTGGCGGCCCGGGCGGCATCAACCATCCCATGACGGCCCAGGAACGTACCTACACCAACGAGCCGCACGTCGCCGCAACGTCTTTCCAGACGCAGCATGAACACGCGGCGAGTTCCGACCGCAGTTCTTACTTCAACAACAACCACGGGCACCCCGCCAACGCAGCCGTTTCACGCCCCCTGCAGGCCGAGAATCACGCCGCTCCGCAGCCGCGTGCCATGGGCAGCCAGGGCACTCACAGCGCGAGCACTCCAGGGCGTACGTACCAATCCAACAGGCCGGCAACAGGGTCAACTGCCGGTCACACGACTCAGCAATATCATGCGGCTCCGCAGTCGCGTCCTGCTCCGCAATCGCATGTTACGCAGCCGAGCCATCAATCCCGCCCGGCGCCTCAGGAACACCAAAAGCCTGAAGGTCACGAAAAAGGCCGGTAATAACCAGCACATCACGTCAACAACGAAGGCCCACGGCGATCCGTGGGCCTTCGCTTTTGGGGTTGCATTTCTCGTCGTGCGGTAAGGGATCAGGAATGCAGTTCTCTGACCCGGACGGCGAAACTGTGAACGGACTGCCCCCAAGCGATTGATTCTATGGGACAGGCTTTCACAGGTTCACAGGATTTAAAACTAATTCTCAATTCGCTGTCGATGGCCTGCGCCGATGGGTCGCGGTGATGGTTTTCCGGCGTTCTTCACGTTCCCGATCCTTCTGCTTTTGATTGTGCGCCTGATTGCCGTAATTGCCTGCAAAAAAAGCGGAGCTAGCAGTGTTAGCGTAGTTAGCGGTATTAGCGCGGTTAGCGGAGCTAGATCGCGTCAGGCTGCAAATTCATCCGTTGCAATGGCCTGACGGGCCTGGAGGCCCGCAGGGACAACCGGGCGGGAGCCCGGCGCTACTCTCTGTTCCCTATTCCCTGTTCCCTGCCTTTCTCACGTCCACCATTTCAATCTCCAGCCCGCCAAAATCGGGGTGATCGTTCTCCCTGATCCGGTAGGCAACATCGATCAGGCTTCCGTACCCCAGTTCCAATTCCATGGCGCGCGCGGCCAGCCCCCATCCTACTGCTCGAATCGCACCGCTTGAGCCCGGCCGCACAACGCCTGCCGCCGCCGCGCCGCTTCCGTCCGACTTCGGGTCTTGAGCAAGCTCCAGCCGCAGATGCCGTTCCTTCATAATTCGCGGCGCGGCCAGCAATCGCGCTCCCCGCGCCACAAACACCGGCTCGGGATTTCCATGCCCCAGCGGCTCCAGCTTCCGCAGCCATCCCGCCAGGACCGGCGTAATGCGATCGAGCGGCAACTCCGCAAGAATCTTCACCACTCGCTCCGGCTCGCGATCGGCCAGGTGCACATCGGCGTAGCTTCGCAACCGCCGCTTCAGCTCCGGCAAAGACTCCGCCGGCATGGCAAACCCCACCGCAAATGCGTGCCCGCCAAACCGCGTAAACAATTCGCCACAGCTCTCAATCGCACTGAGCAGCACAAATCCATCTACCGATCGCCCCGACCCGTGCGCCACGCCGTCCTCAACGCTCACCACAATCGACGGTTTGGCAGTCCGCTCCACCACGCGCGAGGCCAGTATCCCGATCACACCCCGGTGCCAGCCGTCTCCATCCACCACCAGCAACCGGTCTTCACACAACTCCAGATCGGTCTCAAGCCGCGCCTCAATCGAGTTCAGTGCAGAAGCCTCCGTGTCGCGCCGCTCCCGGTTCAACCGCTCCAGCTTGTTCGCCAGTTCCGTGGCTCGCGCTACGTCGCGCGTGGTAAAAAGCTCAATCACCTCGCTGGCCACGTCCATCCGGCCCGCTGCGTTAATACGCGGAGCGAGCCTGAAAGCCACGTCGAATCCCGTGAGTTGCTTCGACGCAGGATCAAGACCAGCAACCGCAAACAGCGCGCGCAAGCCCGCTCCCGCCGGCCTTTTCAATTCCTGCAACCCAAGCGCCGCAATCGTCCGGTTCTCGCCCTTTAGCGGAACGGCATCGGCGATGGTCGCAATCGCCGCCATCTTCAAAAAACTCGGCAGCAGTTTTTCCCGCATCCTCACCGGGTCGCGCCGTTCCAGCAGCGCCTGCGCCAGCTTTAGGGCAATTGCCGCTCCGCACAGCCCTTTCTCGGGATACTCGCATCCCCTCTGGTTGGGATTCAGAATCGCCCAACACTCGGGAACTGCATCTCCCGCGGCGGGCAGATGATGGTCGGTAATAATCAGGTCGAGCCCCAGGCGCTTCGCAGTTTCCGCTTCGGCAACCGCGCGCATCCCGGTATCAACCGTCACCACCAGCCGCACGCCCTCGGCGTACGCGCCCTCAAGCACGCTCGATTGCATGCCGTAGCCCTCGCGCAGCCGGTGCGGAACATGGAAGCTCACCGTGCCGCCCAGCATCTCGATCGCCGTCTTGAGCAGCACCACTGCGCTCGTGCCGTCCACGTCGTAGTCGCCGTAGAGCAGCACCGGATCGCGCGCTTCAATTGCGCGCTCAAGCCGCTCAACGGCGGCGCTCATGCCCAGCATCAGGTGTGGGTCGTGCAGATGTTCGTATGCGGGATTCAGGAATCGGTGCGCCTCGGCGGCGGTCGTAACGCCGCGTCCCAGCAGCAGCTCAGCCAGCACAACGGGAATTCGCGATTCGCGCGCCAATTCCGATGCAGCCTCGCCATGCTGCGCAGCCATCACCCAGCGCATGCGCTTCGGCGCGCGAACCGGTTTCGCTTCGCCAACGCTCGTGCCCACCTGGGATTACTCTTCCTCGTCGTCGGTATTCACATCGTCGATCACGATGTCCTGGAAGCTCTCAATATCTTCGAGCAGCGATTGGAATCGCTCGTACCACTCCGTCGTGGTCTCGTGCAGAAACACCAGCCCCTGGTAGACGAACCCGAGCTGAATGTAGCCCAGCATTCCCGAATACTTGCGCAGCCACTTTGCCTCAACCAGCTCCGTGGCCTCTTCGTCGGGAAAATTCATCTCCCCAGCTTCTTCAATCAGCGCGTCCAGTTCTTCGCGCTCCAGCGTCATCTCGCTGAACGACACAAAAGGCGCGCCCACGTGCTTGGCCATCTCGACAAAGTCTTTCCACGAGTCCGCATTGCCGCGGTCTTCCCAGAGAATCGAGGGGATGTCTTCGGTGACGTAACCGGGCAGACGCTTGAGACCATGACCTTCGATGAAGGCCACCATGTCGTCTTTGAGGGAGAGAAGATTTTCTGTGCTCATACCGTTAAGCACTCATTCTCGCAGATGCCCCCACCCCGCGCGTCAAGATTGTGGAAACCGCACCACGGCCGGTGCATGCGAGCGAGGGAACGAGGGAGCAAAGGAGCAAGGGAGCGAGGGAGCAGGGAGCAGGGAGCGAGGGAATAAGGGAACTAGGGAACAAGAAGGCCTGGGGATGGAGTCGGCTATTTAGCGCGCTGGCGCGTACGTTGGCGTTTGCGACGCAACTCTCGCGAGTTCGCGAGTTGGGCTCGAGGTTTCCCGGGCCCCTTGCTTTCTTGCTCCCTTATTCCCTCGCTCCCCGCTCTTCATCCGCTATCCTTATTCCATGCCCCTTTTCGAACGCCACGTCTTCGTCTGTCATAACGTCCGCCCCGCCGACGCGCCCCGTCCCTCGTGTACCACCGACGGCCAAAGCCCCCTGCACGCCCGCCTCTCAATGCTCACGCGCGAAGCCGGCCTGGCCGGCCGTGTTCGCATTAACAAATCCGGCTGCCTGGACCAGTGCGAGCACGGCCCCACCGTCGTGGTCTACCCCGATGCCGTCTGGTATGGCGGAGTGAAACCTGAAGACGCCGAAGAAATCGTCTCAGGGCACCTCATCGCCGGCCGTCCCGTGGAGCGCCTCCGCATCGCCGACTCCTGCCTGAACTCCAAAACCTGCCCCCACAGGTCTTAGCTACGTTCCAGCTACATCCTTTTACTCGTTCACTTTTCACCCTTTCACTGACGCGGCCCGGAGTCTTTTCCAATTGAAGGATGAGCCTGAAGGAAGCGAAGGGTAGGCGAACCGGTTTTTGCCTTTCGTTTTTATATTCCAATCAGATTAGCAGTCTCCGTGGCGGAGGAAATGTGGGAATCGG
>Ga0182016_10001432_pt1 | contig 29093 bp, 23 predicted proteins | sample 712S2MmetaG_FD_120491 | JGI IMG/M metagenome (GOLD analysis project Ga0182016, IMG submission 120491) | Permafrost microbial communities from Stordalen Mire, Sweden - 712S2M metaG | ecosystem: Environmental > Terrestrial > Soil > Wetlands > Permafrost | place: Sweden: Stordalen | collected...
GGATATTGAGCAGGGTAATAATGGCCAGCCAAGCGATCGAGAACGCAACATAATAGGCGGGGCTCGAGGCCAGCGCCTGAGTGCGCGGACCGAAGGCGAACAACGCCGATGCCGCACCGAAATAAAGTACGCCGGGAAAGTAAGGGAGATTGCTCATCCAGTAGGTCCAGGCGGCGATGAAACCGGCAAAGCCGCCGAAGGCCTCGCGCGTCCAGACGTAGATACCGCCTTCGTCGGGATGGCGGGAAGAGAGTTCCATGACGCTGGCAGCAAGCGGGACGAAGAAACAAGTGAGCGCGGCGACCCACACCAGGAGAATGCTGGGACCGGCAGCCGCTGCCATCGCGGTCCAGCGAACGCTCATTCCACTGACGACGTAGAAGAGGGCCAGATCGCGGAACCGGATACCTCGCTTGAGTGCGGGTGCTGCGGGCATGTAGGGCGCAGCATAGCAAAGTTTCGTGTCCCGAAGAAGCTATTTCTTTTGGCCGGCAAGGACGGCCATGGCGGCGTTGCGGCCGTTGATACCGATCACGCTGCCGCCGGGATGGGTGCAGGCTCCGCACAGGTATACGCCCTGCATCGGAGTGCGCGGTGACAGACGGTTGGTCCACATATAGGCTGGCAGGCATTCGCCCTGAAAGATGTGACCGCCAGTGAGGCCGACTTTCTTCTCTATGTCCGGCGGGCCGAGCACCTGGGCGTCGATGACCGCGGCGGGGATGTTGGAACAGAAGCGCGCCAGAGATTTGAGGGCGAGGTCCCGGACTTCGTCGCGCCGGTTATCCCAGTTACCGTGCGCAAAGTTATGCGGGACATACTGGGCGAATACGCTCATGGTATGTTCGTTGGCCGGAACCGCTGAGCTATCATGGACGCTCTGAAAATATAACTCGCACCATAAGTGCTGGGGTAACTCACCGCGCCGTGCGGCGGCAAAACCGGCCTTCCATTCCTGCTTGGTAAGCGGTGCGTTGATCTGGCCATAGTGGTGGGGTCGATTGGCGCCTGGTCGCGCAACAAAGTTGGGCAACTCGCGCAGATGCACATTCAACTTCACGGTGCAGCCTTCGATCGGTATTTGTTCTACTTGTTCTTGCCAGGTGGGGTCGGCGTTTGCGCCTAGCAGGCGAAGGGTCTGACGTGGGTCAGCATTGGAGACGATGGTGCGTGCGGAAATCCGCTCTCCGCCTTCGAGGCGCACGCCTTCGCCGGGCAGGATCTCGGCCACCGGCACGCCCGATATCACCGTTGCACCGGCCTCGCGCGCCGCGTCGCAAAAGTAGAACGACACCATCCCCATGCCGCCGCGCACATATCCCCACATGCCTGGCCGCCCGCCCAGCCGCCCACTTGCATGATGGAAGCGTATGGAGGCCGTGCCCACGTCGAACGGGCTGGCGTTGGTGCCGATCACGCCCTGGCCCAGATAGGCAATCTGGAGGCGCTCGTCGGAGATGTAGCGCTCGACGAACTCGGCCATCGACCAGTCGAAGAGGACGGCGCGCGCTTCGGGGTCGCCGGCCAGGCGATCTTCAAGTTGATCGCGGGTTGGTGCTTCGCCGAGCCAGACGTCGCCGGCGTAGGCATCGGCGCCCTTGCGATTAGGGTCGGGCGCGGGCCGCAGCTTGTCGCGCAGACGCCGAATGACGTCGCACATCGCGCGCCAACCTTCGACGTCGTGGAGAGCCAGCGCACGCACTTCCGCGGCGCATTTTTCATCGTCGTCCCAAAGCTGAATGCTCGACCCATCGAGGAAAGGCACAAAGAGGCCATTGACGGCGGGAGTCCACGCGAAGCCGCGGCGGGCGAGTTCCAGCTCTTCCGCAACCAGGGGATGAAGCAGCCCGGCGAGGTATGCGCACGGAGACATGCGAACTCCGGGGAAGGGCTCCTCGATAGTGCAGGCGCCGCCGACCCGCGCGCGGCTCTCGATGACGAGAACCTTCTGACCGGCGCGCGCAAGGTAGGCTGCGCAGGCGAGGCCATTGTGCCCTGCGCCCACGACAATCGTGTCCCAGGTGGTGGTCGCGAGGGAGCTGATGGACATCGGCAGCCCAATCTCACCGAGTAGATCAGCAGTAGGAGAAGTCATATTCGCTTTAAGCTAGCATTTCGTCCCGGAAATCCGAAGAAGAGGGTCCTTCAGGCGCGGGCGCTTTGTGCTCGGTCCCGCAAATGGGAGGGCGTTGGGTCGAACCCATCACGCCCTGCCGAAGAGAATTGAAAATCCTCAGGCGTCGAGACAAGCTCCCGTCGAACGGGATTCTGTTCGATGTATCGCACGCTGTTGGCGAACTTCTCCGCGCTCGAAATCTGGCTCTCATTGAAGCTGCGCTCCCAGACATCGTGCTTGCTATTCAGGCGGAATGAGAAGCCTCCCTTGATGAACTGCATTGCCTTTTCGAGCGAGATATCGGGAGCGGGCGTGATGAGGGCGTGGAAGTGGTCAGGCATGAGTACGAAAGCGTGGAGGAGGAATTTTCCCTGATTGCGGTAGTCGAGAATGGTTTGTCGCAGCAGTTCGGCTGTGGCTGTTACCTGAAAGAGACTGCGGCGTTGCGCGGTGACGGCGGTTACGAGATAGGTCCGGGTTTCCTGGGGCGCGAGCCGCATCTGAGAAGAATAAACGAAAGGCCCGCGGCTAAAGCCGGCGGTGTTGTGGGTCGGGATTCAGGGGCCTGAAGGCCCCTGCTCCCTCCGTGACTGCGAGACGCCGAGCCAATAGAGGCGAGGGCTCCGCCGATGAGCTTGAGGTCAAAGGCGAGCTTGGTGACCGCAGCGAACATATAGAGGCCGATGGCTGCGTCACGAGGAGTAGTCGGCGTTGATGTGGATGTACGCGTGAGTGAGGTCGGTGGTCCAGAAGACGCATGAGGCGGAGCCCTGGTGGAGCTCGATGGTGATGGTGAACTCAGGCTTCTGGATGTATTCGTGGGCGGAGGCTTCGTCGAACTGGGGGGCGCGACCGCCGTTGAGGCAGATGGGGAGCTCGCCGAAGCGAATGTCGATGCGGTTGGGATCGATTTGCGCGCCGGAGTAGCCGATGGCGGCGACGAGGCGGCCCCAGTTGGGATCGTTTCCGGCCCAGGCGGTTTTGACGAGGGGCGAGTGGGCGATGGACTTGGCGATTTTGAGGGCGTCGGCGTCGTTGGCTGCGCCGTGGATGTGGAGCTCGACGACATGCGTGAGGCCTTCGCCATCGGCAACGACCTGGTGAGCGAGTGAGGTGCAGACCTGGGTGAGCGCGGTGGCGAAGGCTGCGTTGTTGAGGCCGATGACGGCCTCGTAGGCTCCGGAGGCGAGAAGCAGAACGGTGTCGTTGGTGGAGGTATCGCCGTCGACGGAGATGCGGTTGAAGCTGACCTCGACGGATTTGCTGAGATACTGCTGAAGCAGGGCGGGCTCGATGGCTGCGTCGGTGAGGACGTAGATGAGCATGGTGGCGTGGGGTACGAGTTGGGGATGGATCATGCCGGAGCCTTTTCCGAGCGCGGCGATGCGGACTTCATGAGAGCCGTTGGGGCCAGAAACTTCGAAGCGGGTGAAGGCGGTTTTCTCGATGGTGTCGGTGGTGAGGATGGCCTTGGCGACTTCGAGGAAATGTTCGATGCCGGAGCCGAGAGCGGCGGCGGCTTCAGGGAGCGCGGCGATGAGCTTTTCGGCGGGAAGCGGGACGCCGATGATGCCGGTGGATGAGGGGAAGACTTCTTCGGGCTTGCAGTTGAAGGTTTCTGCTGCGGCCGCGCAGGTGGCGATGGCGGCGGCCAGGCCGGGCTGGCCAGCGGCACAGTTGGCGTTGCCGGCGTTGATGGCGGCGAGACGGACGCGACCACCGGTGGCGGCGAGGTGAAGCTTGTCGATGATGAGCGGGGCGGCGATGACCTTATTGGAGGTGAAGGAGGCGGCGGCGCTGGCGGGGGTGTCGGCAACGATGAGGGCGAAGTCGGTGCGGCCGGATTTCTTGAGGCCGGCCTTGACGGCGGAGTAGCGGAACCCGCGGGGGAGGAGGAGCTGGGATGTGTCGGACATGAGGGTTGACACGTTTAATCTAACAGGGTCGGGTCCAGGGTCTTGGGTTTAGGGTCTTGGGTTTAGGGTCTGGGGTATCGGGTGTTGGGAATTGGACGATCGACATTTTTGGATCCCACCCTTCGAGCAGAAGCTTCTCGAAGGATGGGGCACCCGGTCAGCATTGGGACATGGACTCCCATGTCTGAGGGGCGAGACATGGGGCACCCAGCATCGAGGTTAAGGAGAGGGATGGAAGAGAGCGGCACGGCGGACGAAGGCAGGTTTTTGGAGATGCGGGCGGTGAATGTGGCGCGGGGGGATCGCGTGGTGCTGCATGATGTGAACCTGACGGTGGAGGCTGGGGAGCATGTGGCGATTCTGGGTCCGAACGGGTGCGGGAAGTCGACGCTGATTATGGCGATGAGTTGCCAGGTGTATCCAATAGTGCGCGAGGGGATGCGGGTGAGGATCTTTGGACGCGAGCGGTGGGATTTGACGGAGTTGAGGAGGCATTTTGGGGTGGTGGGGGCGGAGTTGCCGGGGGAGCGGACGGCGGTGACGCCGGGGCTGGATGCGGTGATTGCGGGGTTCTTTTCGGCGTCGACACTATGGCCGAATTTGAAGGTGGAGCGGGTGATGCGGGAGCGGGCTTGGGAGGCACTGGAGCGGATGGATGCCACACACCTGGCGAAGCGGATGGTGGGCGAGATGAGTGCGGGGGAGAAGCGGCGGATTGTGATTGCGCGGGCGCTGGTGCACAGGCCAAAACAGCTCTTATTGGATGAGCCATCGAATGCGCTGGATCTGGCGGCGCAGAGAGAGATGCGTGAGACGCTGAGGAGGCTGGCGCAGGAGGGCACGGGGCTGGTCATGGTGACGCATCATCTGGGCGATATTTTGCCGGAGATTGAGCGGGTGATTTTGATGCGGGATGGGCGGATTGCGGGGGATGGCGCGCGGGAGGAGATGTTGACGGAGGCGCGGCTAAGCGAGCTGTTTGGGACGGCGGTGCGGGTTGGGCGGGATGAGGGGTGGTTGCATTCGTGGTGAGGGATTGGTTTGCTGGGACGAGACGGACGGATGGTTTTGCCGTCTCCCACGCCTCGCGCAGAAGCTTCTCGAAGGATGGGGCACCCACCTGTGATAGCGGGTCCCACCCATTCAGCAAACAACGCTGAATGGATGGGGCACAGTGGAGCTTGATCCATCAGAAGAAGTTTTAGCGCGATGCGGGTGGGGTGGTGGTGGGTACGGGGCTTGGTGGGGCCTTCTGGATACCGGGGACCACGGGCGTGGAGTTGATGTTGCCTGAGGCTGCTTCGGTGAGGTTGATGCCGTAGTGCTGGAGGGTTGAGGCGAGAATCTGATAGAGAGTAGAGCGGTCCTTGGCATACTGCGCATTGGCGGCGATGAGATTGTTTTCGGCAAGGGCCAGGCTGCGCTGCTGCGCGAGGACGAGGGCGGTGGTGGAAGCGCCGAGCTTGAGCTTCTTCTGCTCGTCTGTGAGGCTCTCGTTGTTGTAGTCGCGAGCGGCGACTGAGGCTTGCACGAGGGCGCGGTCATTGCTGAGCGCGAACATCTGGTTGACGACCTGCATGCGGATCTGTGTATAGAGCTGCTCGAGGCGAAGTTCGGCCTGGCGGTACTCCATGAGAGAGCGCGCCTGGACGGACTGGGCATACTTGTTCCCGATGGGAATGTTGACGGTGAAGCCGATTCCTCTGTCTGGAGCAGAGTTGTTGAAGGCGTGTTCGAGGGCGGTGCCGTATCCGGTGCCCTGGACGAGGAAATATTGGCTTGGGTCGCTTCCCGCGAGCGAGGAGTTGCTGGTTGGGCATTGCCCTTGGGCGTTCTGATAGAAATTGCAATCGAGGTTGGGATTGATGGAGCCGGCGATGCCGGTACCGGTCAAATACGCAAAAACGTCGACCTGTGGGAGGAGAGCGTTGCGCGCGCCTTTCAGCGTGATTTCATCGTTGCGCAGGGTGAGGACGGCCTGTTCGAGTTCGGGACGCTGCTGAAATGCCGTCTGAACCACGGCTTCGATGGGTTGTGACTCTTCGGGAATCTGGGCGGTGTCGACGCGATCGGTGGGGATGACAACGGCGGCGACCAGGGCGGGATCATTCAGATTGCGAGCGATGGCCTGCTTGATGATCTGCTGCTGGTAGTTGAGGCTGCTCTGCGAGGCGATGAGGGCCTGCTTGTCAGAAGCGACGCTCTGGTCGGCATTCAAGACGTCGAGGGGCGCCATGGTGCCAATCTCAAGCTGCTTGCGATTGTCGCTGGCGACTTTGCTGCTCTGCTCGAGGGCGCGTTGCTTGGCCTGTACGTCTTCGTAAGCCTGAACGAGACCCCAGTAGATGCTCTCGACCTGATTGACGGTATAGAGGATCTGCTGACGGAATCCGGAGTCGGCAATGCGTCGGTCGTTAAGGGCCTGGTACATGTAGCGTTTGTTGACCCAGATGCCCGCTCCGTAGAGGAGGTGTTGGGTGACCTCAGCCTTGAAGCTGGAGTTTAACTGCGGGCTGAATTGCGTTGTGCCGTTGGTATTTGTTGCGTCAGTGTTGTTGAAGAGGAACTGGAAAGCGGTGCCAGTGACGAAGCCCTGGTTGTAAGTGAAGTCGTAGGTATTGGTGCCGGTTTTGCCGCCGGAGAAGAAGCTGGTGGAGGGGTTAGTGGCGCGATCGATCTGGATGGTAGATCCAACGGAGGGCTCGAGGGACTCAGGTTGCGGGCCAGCTCCGGCGGTGGTCAGCGATAGGCCGGCTGTGCCCGAGCCTGCGCCCCCTGAGCCGACGGTGGAGCCACCGGGACCGCCGCCCGCAGTGAGCGTGGAGGAGGATCCGCCGAGGGTGTTGGTGATGAGGCCAGAGTTAACGCCGAGTGGCGCCTGGCCGGTGCGGGTGCGGAGGATATCGGTGTCGGCGATGTCGAGGTTGTAGCGGGCGATGGCGATGTCGAAGTTGTTCTCAAGCGCCAGTGCGATGGCATCGGAGAGGCTGAGATAGATCTTTCCGTCCTTGACCAGATCACCGAGGCGAACCGAGTTGGCAAAGCTGGCCTTGGGGATGGAGGTGGGTTTGAAGGTTCCCAGGGGATTGCCGAGAATGCGGGCCGCGGGCTTGGAATAGTCGCGCGCGGAGGTACGGAGATCCAGGGGCTCAGTGAGAACCGGAGCCGGCGATGCGGGAAGGTCGGAGGCTGCCTTGTCAGTTCCGATGGCGGCTGAAGCTGCCTGCTGGCTGAAGCCCGGAGGCATGCCGGCTGCGAGAGTCAGCAGGACGGCGGCGACCGCGCGCAGGTTTTTGCCTGGGCTGGGGTTTCCGTTGTTTTGAAGTTTGGCTTGGCCCTGAATGCCGCGGGAAATGCCACGTGCGGTCTTTTTCTGCTCAAACACACTTGTACCGAACAAATGCATGATTCATCTCCACTGTTAACTGAGGCATGTGGGTTGCCACTCTTGAAGACGTCCGGCGAACCGATCCAGACGCAAATTTTGTGATGGCCAATGCAGAACATGATCCTGCACGGTCAGGGGCCCGGTCAGCGGGCTTCTGAAGGATTACGCGCGCGGCAACCCTTTTGTTCCAAGCGGTTCTCGCCGGCAAACCAAGAACTTAATCTCACATCTGATGGATGCCAAACGGCGAATGCTAGTTGCCGGAAGGCGAAAGCTCGATGCCAGAATGCCAAGATAAGCGAAAAGCTGAGTATATCGCACTGGAAGAGCAACTTCGCTGATGGCGGGTGGTCGGGTAACCTAACAAGGTCATTGTGGTTGTGGGAGTTGAGATTCGTTGCTAGAAGCCGGCCAGATCGAGACCAGTTTGCAAAGTCCGAATTTGCAGACCTGGAAGCTGACCGTTGCCTACGATGGGACGGATTTCAGCGGCTGGCAGGTGCAGCCGGGGGAGAAGACGGTGCAGGGGGAGTTGCAGGGGGCGCTGGGTCGAGTGACGGGGGAGCGCCCCCTGCCACAGGGGTCGGGGCGGACGGATGCGGGGGTTCATGCGCTGGGTCAGGTGGCGAGCTTTGAACTGGCTGCGCCGATTCCTGCCGAAAATCTGCAACGGGCGCTGAACAGGACTTTGCCGGCGGCGATTCGGGTGGTGGAGGCGAGAAGGATGCGGAGCGGGTTTCATGCGAGGCATTCGGCGGTGGGGAAGACGTATGAGTACAGGGTGTTTCAGGAGGCGATTTGCCCGCCGTTTCTGGCGAGGTATGTTCATGCTTGCACGTGGCCGATGAGTCTGGAGGCATTGCAGGAGGCGGCGGGGTATTTTGTGGGGGAGCGTGATTTTTTGAGTTTTGCGGCGACTGATCCGGATTTGGCGACGCGGAGGCGGAGTGGGAGCGAGGAGGAGGACGACGATGAGACTCCGTTGGCGGGGAAAGGGACAGTGCGGAGGATTTTTTTGTCGGAATGGGAGCAGGTGGAGACTGAGTTGGGGCGGATGCTGATCTATCGGGTGCGGGGAAATGGGTTTTTGCATCACATGGTGCGGAACCTGGTGGGGACGATGCTGGATGTGGGGCGTGGAAGGACGATGGCTGGCGAGATGGCGGGGGTTTTGGCGGCGCGGGCGAGGGCAGCGGCTGGACCCACGGCGCCGGCGCAGGGGTTGTTTTTGATGTCGGTGGATTATGGGGAGGAGTACAACTTGCCGGACGAGGCGTGATCGAAGTGCGAAAAAAGGGAGGAAACTCCGGAAAGTTGGAGAAAACCATCCCTCAGGGGCTGAAGCCCCTCTCATTTTGTTGGCCTTATTGGCACGACTGAAGTCGTGCCCTTTCAAGACCGCCGATTCAGATGGCCTGCTAACCTGAAGTTCAGGTCATGGCATTGTTCACACAAGGCTCGGCGTTTTCGTACGTGACGGCTATCGCGTCGCGGCGGCCTGTTCATGCGGCGTTTTCGTGGCTGCACAGGAACCCGGGGCTGATCATGGATTGGCAGGTGGAGCTGGTGAGGATTCCCGCGCCGCCTTTTGGGGAGCAGGCGCGCAGCGAGTGGCTGGAGAGGCGATTTGTTGAGGCCGGGCTGAGCGATGTGAGAACGGATGCGGTGGGGAATGTTTTGGGGCGGATTGCGGCGGCGGGATTGCCGGAAGAGAGCACGGGGCCGGTGGTGGTGTTGTCGGCGCATCTGGATACTGTGTTTGCGCGCGAGACGGACCTGAACCCGAGGGTGGATGGGGATCGGCTGGAGGCTCCGGGATGCTGCGACAACTGCGCGGGGGTGGTGGGGATGCTGGCGCTGGCGCATGCGCTGGTGAGAGCGAAGGTGGAGTTGCCTGCGCCGCTGATTTTTTTGGGAAATGTGGGAGAAGAGGGTGAAGGCGACCTGCGCGGGGTGAGGCATTTTTATCAGTCGAACCCGTTGGCGGAGAGGATTGCTGCGCATATTGTGCTGGATGGGGCGGGTGCCGATTCGGCGGTGACGCAGGGGATGGGAAGCAGGCGCTTTCGGGTGACGATCAAGGGGCCGGGCGGGCATAGCTTTACGGACGCAGGCAGGCCGAACCCGATCAATGCGCTGGCGGCAGGGCTGGCGAAGATGGCGGTGGTTTCGCTGCCGGATGAGCCGCGGACAACGATGAATGTGGGGACGATTCATGGCGGGCAGAGCGTGAATTCGATTCCGGAAAGCGCGCAGGCGGCAATCGATTTTCGGTCGACGAGCGATGAGCAACTGGTGCGGCTGGAAGTGACGTTGCATAGGGCGATGGAAGATGCGGTGGACGAGTCGAACCGAGGGATCAAGACGCCGTCCGGACGGAGCAAGGGACTGCTGACTTTTGCTATTGAGAAGATCGGCGATCGGCCGGCGGCGGCGCTGGCGGTGAACTCGCCACTTCTGGATGCGCTGCGGGCGGTGGACCGGCACATGGGGTTGAGGACGGATCAGAGGCTGGGATCGACGGATGCGAATCTGCCGATGTCGCTGGGGGTTCCGGCACTGTCACTGGGCGCGGGTGGTGAGGGTGGCGGGGCGCATACGCTGGGGGAGTGGTACTCGGCGAAGGACCGCGATCTTGGATTGAGGAGGATATTGCTGTTGTTGCTGGCTATGGCGGAGTGGGCGGCGGAGCAGTAGGGGATTTTCACCTTTGGTGTCGCATGGTTTTCTGGTATCCCACCCTTGTCGCAGGAGTGGCAAGAAGCAGGTCCTTCGGCTCCGCTGAAGTACGCTTCGCTCAGGATGACAACGGCTAGGATGGGGCACCCGGCATTTGGGCGGCGGAGCGGTAGGGGAGATTGCGGAAGAGAAGGGAGACTTTCACGATGGCAAGCGCCAAATATGCAGGTTTTGAGGCTCTCGATCCGTTTTTCGAGGTTGTTCAGAATGGGCTGCGTGAGTTTGTTGACGGCGATCACTACTTTGACATGATTGCCGAGAACGCAGTCTTTGAGTTTCGATACCACTTTCCGGGTTGGCCGCTGATGGTGCAAGGGCGCGAGAATCTGATCTCGCTTTACTCCGGGTATGGCAAGAGCATCCAGCTTCACTCTGGGGACGGGCTGGTGGTGCATCCCTGTCGAGACGGCCGAGTGGTGATCATTGAATACGAGGGACACGGGCGGATTCTTTCGAACGGCAACTCGTACGACAACAGATTCATATCAGTGGTTACGATTGAGAAACGGAAGATTGTGCACTGGAGAGACTATATGGATTCTCTTGCTGCATGGACTGCGCTGAATGTACCGCCCAGTCGATGAATCCGCGCACTGAGGCTGGAGCTGTGTGGAGGAGGGCTGCGGAGAGACGAGAGAATTGGGAAGGGGGAGAAAAGCCATCCCTCGGCGGCTAAAGCCGCGCTCATTTTGGTGCCTTTGCCGGCACGACTGAAGTCGTGCCCTTTCAAAGCCACAACTTGGGGTGGTTCTTCAGCAGGATGTGAAGCTGTGCCCTTTCAAAACCACAACTTGGGGCAGTTCTTCAGCAAGATGCGAAGCTGTGCCGCTTCAAAACCTCGACAGATTAGAGCTTTTCCGCATCCCGCGAGGTGGCTGATAAACTCCGCGCATGCGGATTTTTGTTGCAGTCGTTATTGCGATAGCTGCTGGAGGAGTTGTTGCTGCTGGTCAGAGTCCTGAACCGACATTTCGTCGCGCACCGGAACGTCTGAGGGATCTGCACAAGCTGCCGGTTGTGCCCGAGACAGTTTTTGTGAACGGGGTGGTTTATACGGGCGAGGGGTTCGATAGAGACATGCCGCGAACCGTGGAGGCGATGGCTGTTGGCGGGGGCAAAGTTCTTGCAGTGGGAACATCGGAAGAGATCAAGAAGCTGGCGGGGCCGAAGACGGTTGTGCGTGATTTGAAGGGGACGGTTGTGTTTCCGGGATTCAACGATGCGCATACGCATCTGGGAAGCGCGGGACAGACGACGCTGAATGTGGATCTAACTGGTGTGCAATCGCTTGAGGCGATGCTGAAGAGTTTGCAGGCGTATGCGGCGAATGCGCCTGCGGGGCATTGGCTGACGGGCGGGAACTGGGACCACACGCTTTGGGCTGATAAGAGGCTGCCGATGCGTCAGGATCTGGATAGAGTGACGGGCGGGCATCCGGCATTTCTGGGGCGGATTGATGGGCATATTGCGATTGCAAATACAGCGGCGCTGAAGGCTGCGGGGATTACGGGGAAGACGATTCCGCCGCAGGGTGGGGCGATTGATCTGGACAAGGATGGGGAGCCAACGGGGATTCTGCGCGAGTCGGCGAAGGGGTTGGTGACGGCAGTCATACCGCCGCCAAGCGAAGAGGACCGGAGGCGGGGCGCGGAGTTGGTGATGGCCGACGCGCTTTCGCATGGCGTGACGAGCGTGCAGGACTTCAGTGATTGGCAGGATTTTTTGGTTTTCGAGGAGATGGAGAAGGAAGGCAAGCTTCATCTGCGCATCAGCGAGTGGCTGCCATTCAAGCTTCCGACGGCGGATTTGATCAAGATGCGGGCGCATCATGACGAGAACGATCCGATGCTGCATACGGGGATGTTGAAGGGGTTCATGGATGGATCGCTGGGATCACGGACTGCGGCGTTGAAGGCGCCGTATGCTGATGATCCTGGGAACACGGGGCTGCCGCAGTATGCACAGGATCAGTTGAACGAGATGGCAGAGGAGCGGGCGAAGGCGGATTTTCAGTTGGGTTTTCACGCGATTGGGGACAAGGCGACTGCGATGGCGCTGGAGGCATTGGGACACGCGGAGCAGGCGGGAAAGAATCCATTTTGCCGACCGGCGGGGTTGAAGCCGCGGCCGATGGACGAGAAGATGGCGTGTTCGGCGATGCGCTATCGGGGACGGGACCGCATCGAGCATGCGCAGGTAGTGGATCAAGGCGAGATTGTGAGTTTCAGACTGGAGGGCGTGATTGCGTCGATGCAGCCGAATCATTTGTTGACGGATATGAATTGGGCGGAGGCTCGGCTTGGTCCGCAGCGGGCGGCGTACTCGTATGCCTGGAAGGCGTTTCTGGATGCGGGTGTGCATTTGGCATTTGGGACGGACTATCCTGTGGAGCCGGTGACGCCGTTTCGGGGGTTGTATGCGGCGGTGACGCGGAAGAATGAGGCAGGGACGAAGGAATATTACCCGGAGAACAAGATCACGCGTGGGCAGGCGCTGTATGCGTATACGCAGGGTTCGGCGTATGCGGAGTTCGCGGAGAGGCACAAGGGGAAGCTTGCGCCGGGATATGATGCGGACTTCATTTTGGTGGATCGGGATTTGTATACGGTGGAGGCGGCGAACATTTTAGGGACGGTGGTGCGGGAGACTTGGGTTGCGGGGGTGATGGTGGGGAAGGGGAATTGAGGGGCTTGGTCTCCCGCCCATTTCGCACACAACGCGAAATGGATGGGGCACCCGATATTCAGGTTTGTCCAAGGGGGTGCGTGAAGTTGGTGGACTCCCAGGTCTCAGAGTCGAGACTTTGGGCAGCCGGGGACTAAGAACAACAGCAGATCCTTCGACTCACCACCCCCATGCTGAAGAGTACGCATGGGGCCCCTTTCGCTCAGGATGACATCATCGCTGTAATGCGAACATGAGGACCCGGAAGGTCGATCTACGTCGAGTTTTTAGCGGACTTTCAGGACGATGATGGTTTCGTCGTCGAAGCGGTCGTGGGTGCCCTGGAAGGCGCTGACGTCAGCGAGGATGGCGTCGGCGATCTCCTTTGCGTTGAGGTCGCGGATGGAACAGAGGAGGCGCTGGAGGCGTTCATCGCCGTACATTGCTTCCTGGTCATCTTCGGCGTCGAGGATGCCGTCGGAGACGAAGATGATTATGTCGCCGGGTTGGGTGGCGACGGAGAATTCATCGTAAGCGACATCGGGAAACAGGCCGAGCGGAAAGCCCTCAGCCTTGACGGTGACGGACTGGCCGCCGCGGCAGAAGAGCGGCTGGACTGCGCCAGAGTTAGCGACCTGGAGAGTCTGATTTTCGTCGTTCCAAAGAGCGTAGAGAAGCGTGACGTACTGCGAGTCGAGCTTGCGCTCCTGGAGCGCGTCGTTGAGCAGGGCCATCATGGCGGCGGGCTCAGGGAGTTGGGCCGCGGCGGCGCGCATGATGCCGCTGACGAGGGCGGCGAAGAGGGCTGCTGGAGCGGCTTTGCCGCTTACATCGCCAAGGACGATGGCGGTGCGGTTGGGACCGTAGTCGAGGAAGTCGTAGAGATCGCCGCCGATGGAGCGGGCGGGCAGGAAACGGACAGCCATGTCGGCGTGGGTATGGGATGGAGCTTCACGCGGGAGCAGACGGAGCTGGACTTCGCGCGCCATGGCGATATCTTTTTCGAGCTGCGCTTCCTGACGGCGGACGGCCTGATAGAGACGGGCATTTTCAATGGCGATTGCGATTTGGCCGGCGAGGGTGGTTAGGGTCCGCTCGTGCTCTTCATTGAAGGCGTGAGGGCGGGTGTGTTCGAGATCGAGAACGCCGATGATGCGGCCTTTGTAGAAAAGAGGCACGATGAGTTCGGAGCGGGTCTCGGGATTCATGGGCAGGTAGCGCTGGTCTTTGAGGACATCTGGAACGTTGATAAGACGCCACTCGCGGACGGCTGCGCCGACGAGGCCTGAGGAGACGGGCAGGCGGCGGAGCGGAGCGTGGGTGTAGCCGAAGCGCCATGCGTAGCGCGTGATGAGGGTTTCGCCCTTGGGGTCGAGGAGCATGACGGTGAACATCTGGTAGTCAATGAGGCGGCGGAGGAGCTGGCCGACGCGCTCGAGGAGCGGGCCAAGATCGAGGATGGAAGTTAGCTCGATGGCGATTTCGTTGAGGACTTCGAGGGATTGGGCCTGACGCGAGACGCGCGCATAGAGGCGGGCGTTTTCGATGGCCTGGGCGATGCGCGAGGCAGTGAGGGTGAGCAAGTGAAGATGCTCGGGGCGGAAGTAGCCGGCTTGTTCGCTCTCGAGATCCATCACGCCGACGAGGCGATTCTTGGCGATGAGCGGGACGGCTAGCTCGGAGCGGACGTCGGGGTTGACGGGGACGTAGACGTCAGAGGTGGTGACATCGTTGAGGAGGATTGGCTGGCGGGTGAGGGCGACCTGGCCGACGATGCCACGGCCAACAGGGATGCGCATGCGTTCGGCCTGGGAGGTGTGGCCGATTTGGAAGCGCATGCGAAGTTCTTTGCTGCGATCGTTGAAAAGAAGGATGGCGAAGATGCGGTATTCGATGACGGAGCGAACGAGTTCAGAGGTGCGATTAAGGAGTGTTTGGAGGTCGAGCGTGGTGTTGAGGGCGTCGGACATCTGCATAAGGTAGTTGAGGTCGGCGGTTTCGACGCGGGGATTGGCGAGGTCGATATGGGCGTGCGGATTGGCGGGATCGGCGGGACGGTAATCGCCCTCGAGCTCGTGGGGATGGGGCGGCTCTGGATGTTGCGGAGATGGATGATTGGGGGACATACGTACCGCAGCAATGATAGCGGATGGTGATGGGAAGGGCACCGGGCAAAGGGACCGGGCGCAAGGGAAAAGGCGTCAGGCAATAGCATCAGGCAATAGACGAGAGGCATTAGGGACCAGGCGCCAGGAAAAAGGGTGGGCTAGTCTGCGCCGAGTTCGCGGAGGATGGCGACGGAGGCGGATGCGCCGATGCGGTTTGCGCCGGCTTCAAGCATGGTGCGGACGTCGGCGAGAGTGCGGATGCCGCCGGAGGCTTTGACTCCGCTGCGCGCGCCGGCGACACCGCGGAGGAGAGCGACATCGGTGGCAGTTGCGCCGCCGGTGGAAAAGCCAGTGGAGGTCTTGAGGAAGTCAGCGCCAGCCTGGATGGCGATCTCTGAGGCGCGGAGCTTCTCTTCAACGGTGAGGAGGCAGGTTTCGAGGATGACTTTGAGAATTGCGCCGTTGTGATGGGCGACGGTGGCGGCGGCGTGGATTGCGTGGTGGACGGCATGGTGATGGCCGCTTTTGAGCTGGCCGATGGGGATGACCATGTCGAGCTCGCGGACGCCGAGGCGGGTGAGAGCTGCGGCCTCTTGCCGGAGAGTGGAGACGAGCGACGCGCCGAGCGGGAAGCCGATGACGACGCCGGCAGGGATGCCGGAGCCGGCGAGTTGGGCGACAGCGTTGGCGGCCCAGACGGGGTTGACCATGGCGCAGGCAAAGCGGTACTTGATTGCTTCGGCGCAGATGGTGCTCATTTGAGTGTGAGTGGCATCGGGCTTGAGGAGAGTGTGGTCAATGACGGCGGCGAGCGACTGCCACGAGGAAAGGGTTTTTGCCGCAAAGGCAGCGGCGTCCCAACTGCCGTTGTCGAAATCGAGGTCCGCAGAGTTGATGGGAGTGATGGCGGCCATAGGTGTTGCTCCCTCGCCCCGGTCTATGGAATTGTCTGGGAGGACGTGGCTGGGGCCGAACGTGCTCTCCGAATGTGCTTCCCGGGAGATGAGTATAGTGCCTGGCGCAGGGAGAAGAAATAAGGAATGGATCAAAATCGAGGAAGGGCGCGCTGGGCTGGATGGGCAGGGAGAAAAGCTGAGGATGCGAGGGCGATGTCGATGTGGGCACCAAGCCTGGCTTTTGTGGCCGAGAAGGCTGCGGGGAGGGATGCGATCTTGCTTGATGGTGAGTGGTATGACCAGTGAGCGCCAAGAAATGTATGATCGTCGGGAAAGTTTTGCGGGATGAGGCGGAGGTGATGCGGTGAAGAGTCGAATGGCGATGGGGTTGATGTTTTTGGCGGGGCTGCTGATGGTTGGGCCGACGGCGTGGGCTGAGGGTGTGTGGCGGTTTTGCGATGCGCGGGCTTTTGGGGCGAAGGGCGATGGAGTGACCAAGGATACGGTGGCGATACAGGCGGCGATTGATGGGTGTGCTGGCGGGAAGGGGACGGCGCGGCTGACGGCGGGAACTTATTTGAGTGCGCCGATTGTTTTGAGGAGCGGGACGACGTTGAAGCTGGAGAAGGGCGCGACGCTGCTGGGGTCGCAGGATTTTAGGGATTATCCGGCGAAGACGGAGTTTCGCACGGCGGGCTTGCAGGCGCTGGTGAGCGCGACAAATGCGACGGACGTAACGATTACGGGCGAGGGAACGATAGACGGCGCGGGGGAGCCGTGGTGGGCGGAGGCGCGGAAGGTGAAGGATGCCGGAGTAATGGGCGTGAATCCGCGGCCGAGGCTGGTGGTGTTTGACCACTGCAAGCATGTGGTGGTGGAGGGAGTGACGATCGAGAATTCGCCGATGTGGCAGGTGGTGCCGTACTACAGCGACGATGTGACGATCAGGAATGTGAAGATCCTTGCGCCGCAGCACTCGCCGAATACGGACGCGATCGATCCGTTTTCGTCTTCGCATGTGGTGATCGAACATGTTCTGGCGGATGTGGGCGACGACGATATTGCGATCAAGTCAGGAGCGATCGGTTCGATGGGGCCGGACGATCCGAGTACGGACATTGTTATAACGGACTGCACGTTTCTGCATGGTCATGGATTGAGCGTGGGGAGCGAGATTGCGGGAGGCGCCAAGAATATTTTGGCGGAGCGGATCAGCTTTGAGGGGACGGACAATGGGATTCGCGTGAAGGCGAATCGGGATCGCGGGAACGATGTGGGGCACCTGGTGTTTCGCGATATCACGATGAAGAACGTGAAGAATGCGCTGATTGTGAGTGAGTATTACCCGAAGGTGCTGCCGGCGGAGGGTGAGACTGCGCAACCTCTGACGCGGCTGACTCCGCATTTTCACGACATTGTGATTGAAAATGTGACGGCGACGGGGAGCGAAGTTGCGGGGGCGATTGTAGGGCTGCCGGAGTCGCCGGTGAAGAACATTGTGCTGAAGAACGTGAAGATCGCGGCGCAGAAGGGGATGACGATTGGGTTTGCGGATGTGACGGCCCATGGGTTGAGTGTGGAGTCGGCGGATGGGAAGGGGATTGTTTTGGTGGAGGGTGGGAAGGTGACGGGGAAGTGAAGGGATGGGATCGACGTGAAGAATCTGACTTATGGGTGGGATGGGTCAGGTCCCTTGAGCGTCGAAGTGACCAAGCCGATCAAGTATGTTTCGATTGAATTCGAGCCACACGGCAAGCCAATGTACATAGCTCTTTGGAGGCCAGACGGGAGCGGGTTAAGAGTCCATTCTGAAGCGTGCGAAATTGCGAAGAGGATGAAGATCGGGGTGCTGCGATTTCGCCATTTCAAATCACCGTCGGGCAGTGAGGTGATGTTGCCCGTAGCTCCTGAATTCAGTCAGCGGGTCGATGCGTTCAAACTTGCTGTTCATGAGTCGGGAGTGACGGCTGAGTCGGGAATTCTTTTGAGGGCGACAAATGGAGGTGAGATTACCATAGTTGCCGCGGCATTTCCCTTTATGATCGCGGTTAGTGGAGTGGTCGAACGACCGCACATTTTTGAACCTGAGTATCCCATGAAAAACTACGAACGTTTCCCTATCGAAATTGGTGATGGATAGCCCGAGGGGAAGATTTGTAGGGGCTGAAGCTTGCATTGTTATTGGGCGTGTCGCGGCTCGACTGAAGTCGGGTCCTGGCTCATGACATCGGAGGACTTGCGAAGTGTGAAGTGCAGAAGCAGATCCTTCGACTCACCACCCCCAGGCTGAAGAGTGCGCCTGGGGCCCCTTTCGCTCAGGATGACAGACCATGCTGTGGTGCGGCTTTTGGGCTGTGGACGTTAGCGCTGGATGCGGGCGGAGCCGCCTTTGGCGAAGGCGCGGACCTGGTCGAGGGTGGCCATTGTGGTGTCTCCCGGGAAGGTGGTGAGGAGCGCGCCGTGGGCCCAGCCGAGTTTGACGGCTTGTTCGGGCTCTTCGCCTGAGATGAGGCCGTAGATGAAGCCGGCGGCAAAGCCATCGCCACCGCCAACACGATCATAGACGTCGAGCTCGGCGGTGGGGGCGGCGTAAGTTTTGCCGTTGATCCAGGCGACGGCGCTCCAGCTGTGGCGATTGGTGGTGTGGACCTCGCGGAGAGTTGTGGCGACGGCCTTGACGTGGGGATGCTTCTTGACGACGGCGTCGATCATGGCGAAGAAGACGCTGGGGTCGAGCTTGGATTTGGCGGCGACTTCAGGGCCGGGAACGCCCAGGCCCTTCTGGAGATCTTCTTCGTTGCCGACGAGGACATCGACGTTCTCGACGATGGTGGCGATGGTATCGACGGCGCGCTCGTTGCCACCGTGGATCTTCCAGAGTTTTTCGCGGAAGTTGAGGTCGAAGGAGGTGATGGCGCCAGCGGCTTTGGCGGCCTTCATCATTTCAGCGGCAAGGGGCGCGGTGGTGGGTGAGAGCGCGGCGAAGATGCCGCCGGAGTGGACCCACTTGATGCCGTTCGAGAAGATGGCAGGCCAGTCGAAGTCGCCGGTCTTGAGCAGAGCGGCGGCCTCGTTGGCGCGGTTGTAAAAGACGACGGGAGCGCGGACGCCAAAACCGCGATCGCTATATACGGCGGCCATGTTGGGGCCGGTGACGCCGTCGTGCTTGAAGTGTTTGTAGAAGGGTTTGACGCCCATGGCGCGGACACGCTCGGCGATGAGATCGCCGATGGGATAGTCGGACATGGCGGAGGCGACGGCGGTGCGCAGGCCGAAGCAGTCAGAAAGGTTGGCGGCGACGTTGAATTCACCACCGGAGACGTGGATCTTGCATTCGGTGGCTTTGCGGAAGGGGATGATTCCGGGGTCGAGGCGATGGACGAGCGCGCCGAGGGAGAGGAAGTCGAGGTCGGCGTTTTGGATGATGTTGAGTGCGTTGGTCATGATTGGAATTCTCAATGGTGCGGATGTTTGATTATGCGGTGCGACCGAGGAAAACGGGAGCGATGTGGCGATTGTAGAGGTTCTCGGTAACGTTGCGGGCGATGATGGGCTCGTTGGCTTCGAGGAGTTCGAGGTAGCGGGGGCCCATTTTGGCGGCGACCTTGAAGCCGACGTGGAGAAGCTGGCGGAGGCTGCTGTTGTAAGCCGGTGCGCCGGGAATATGGCGGAGTGCGGAAGTGTATTGGTCGGAGGTCCAGCGGCTGACTTCGGCTGGCGAGGGCAGGCGGGTGGGGTCGATATCGATGACGGTGGCGTAGGGGGCGCAAAGCTCTTCGCGATGGGAAAAGGCTTCGGCGTAGATCTCTTTAGCCAGAGCAAGGCCGTCGCCGCCGGACTCGGCGAGGCCGATGAGTTCTTCGAGCCAGGTGGTGCCGGCGGTCTTGAGGTGGACTCCCGCATCGAACTGCTTCATGGTGCGGTGAATGGCGGGGTAGATGGAGAATTTGTCGCTGCCGGAATGGACGCTGAGTTTGAGGTTGGCGGGAAGGCCGAAGTGGGTGATGGCGTATTGGATGGCGGCGACGTCGAGTTGGAATTCGCGCTCGAACTGGGCAAGGTCGCCGACGTAGTCGACACCTTTGTTGAAGCGGCCACTGAACTTGGGAGCGATGGTCTGAATGGGAATGCCTTCGTCGGCGATGGCGGCGAGAATAATGAGGAGTTCGACGGGGCTCTGGGCGCGATCGGTCTCGTCCATGGAGACTTCTGGAACGAAGTTGCCTTCGCCTTTGGCAGCGAGGATGGTGCGATAGACCTGGCCGGCTATTTTGATGGCGGCGAGGAACTTTTGTGCGGTCTGGCGGAGGTCGTCTGCGGTGATTTCGAAGGGCTGGTCGATGCCTGGGAGTTGGATGCGGCCGGCGAGGATGGCGCGGCGAGTTACGAATGCGTCGGTGTCGGCGGCTTCGGCGGGGCGGCCAATGAAATCGGCTACGTCAATGGTGTAGAAGTCGCAGGGGGCGAGGAAGCGGCCAACGGTTTCGAGCGTGATGTGGTCGGCGTCGAGGAAGTAGGGAAGCTTCCAGTTGAGGGCCTGGACAGCGGCGTCGGCGGCGGAGCGGACTGAGGATGGCTCAGAGCCGATGATGTTGTGTTCGCGGTTTGACTTGTTCCAGACCGGTATGACCTCAACGCCGGCGTTGAGGGCTTGAATGCAGGCCTGAAGCTGAGCCCTGGCCTGATGAGCGAAGCGGTCGCCGGTTCCGACAGAGTACTTGCCGAGGCTCAATCGTGAATCACGCATTTGCAGTCCAACTCCTTAAGTTAACGCGAAAGGTGCAAGAGATCGGAGTTCCACAAGTCAGAGTACTTGTATCCGCGGCCGCTTGCCGGATAAAAGTTCGGCAATCTGGATTGGCATCGCCGTGGTCAGACCACAAGTATACATATTGAACCACGGAATGCAATCATTAGGAATACAATTAGAGCGGTTCCACAATTCCCTTGGCCCTGCCCACCGGGTCGAAGGTGGCTTTTCCTTAAGGAAAAAGCCACTTGAGGACAATAGCTTCTAGTTGCATCCATTGTGGAACCGCTGTGCTGTGAATTGAACGCCGACCTGCGGGGTGGTTGGAACGGGCGGCGATTCCTGGCGGGAAAGAGAGTGTCTCGATTTATGTCGCGACTGAAGCCGGAAGTGCCGGATACCCATCGTACGATGCACGTGGTGAACCACATTCGGACGTTGGTTGAAAACGGTTCTCTGCGGCCTGGGGACAAGATTCCTCCGGAGCGGGAGTTTGCGCAGCAGTTGAAGGTAAGCAGGGCGAGCTTGCGGACGGGGATCGGCTACCTGGCGGCGATGGGCGTGATGAAGGTGAAGCACGGGGTGGGGACGTTTGTGGCCGACGGGCCGGCGGCGTTCGGCAAGGATTCGGTGAGCATGATTGGAGCGTTGCATGGATTTCAGTCGTGGCAGATGTTCGAGGCGCGGTTGTTGATTGAGAGCAACCTTGCTGCCCTGGCTGCGGAGCGGGGGACTGAGGAACACTTTACGGGGCTGGCGGAAGAGGTGGCAGAGATTTTTGCAGCGCTGGAAAGTCCGGCGGAGTTTCTGATCCACGATGTGCTGTTTCACAGGATTGTTGCGCAGGCTTCAGGGAATCCGATTCTGGCAGCGCTTATGGAGACGATCACGTCAGCGTTGTATGACCGGCGCAGGAAGACGGTGGAGCGGGCGATTGATCTGCGCGAGTCGGCGGAGATGCACAGGGAACTGTTCAGGGCGATTCGGTCTCGAAATTCTGAAGAGGCGCGGCGACTGATGGAGCAACATCTGCTGATGGCACAGGCGGCGCAGGGGATGGAAGACAGCATGGAGCGGAAGGACGGAAAGGGCGAGGTGAAGGTGAGGGGCGCTCGGGTGAAAAAGACGTTGGTGGTGGGGTGATGGGGGATTGATGGGGCGGGCTCGGCGCGGGATTTGGATGGGGGTTGCGGCCTTTAGCTTGCTGGTGGCGGGACGCGCTGGAGGGCTGGCAAAGTCGTCGAGGCCGATGGCTGAGGGTGGAGGGTGGAGCAAGCGGGCGGCGCAGGCGGCGATGGCTCGTTGGCCGAATGGACGGATTGCTCCCGCAGGCGCGAAGTGGGTTTGGAATTATGAGCTGGGCACATTGTTGATGGGCGTGGATGGGGTGTGGCGGCGGACCGGTGAGGGGAAATACTTCGAGTACATCCAGAGCGCGGTAGACCCGTTTATTGGGCCGGATGGGGCGATAGCAACCTACGACGCGAAGGAAAACCAACTGGACAGTGTGTTGCTGGGGCGGCAATTGCTGCTGCTTTATCGGGTGACGAAGCAGGAGAAGTATGCGCAGGCGGCGACGGTGCTGTATGAGCAGTTGAAGCATCAGCCGAGGACGGCGTCGGGTGGGTTCTGGCACAAGCAGCGGTATCCGAACCAGATGTGGCTGGATGGGCTGTACATGGCGGAGCCGTTTTATGCGGAGTATGCGGCGACGTTTCATCACCCGGAGGCGGTGTCGGATATTGGGTTGCAGTTTCGGCTGATTGATGAGCACGCGCGCGATGCGAAGACGGGGCTGTTGCGGCATGGATGGGACGAGAGCAGGCAGCAACGATGGGCGGACAAGGAGACCGGGCAATCTCCGGAGGCGTGGGCGCGCGCGATGGGCTGGATGATGATGGCGCTGGTGGACACGCTGGATTATCTGCCTGAAGGAAGCGCGGAGCGGCGGGAGTTGCTGACGCAACTGGGGCGGGATGCGGCGGCGGTGGTGCGGTTCCAGGATAAGGACTCGGGGTTGTGGTGGCAGGTGATGGATCAGGGCGGGAAGGCGGGGAATTACTTTGAGTCGTCGGGGAGTTGCATGTTTGTTTATGCGCTGGCCAAGGGAGTGCGGCGAGGCTATCTGCCCGGGCGGTATCGGTCGAATGCTGAGCGAGGGTATAAGGGGATTCTCGATCACTTTGTTGAGGCTGGGGCGGGGAATGATGTGACTCTCAAAGGCACGGTCAAGGTTGGCGGGTTGGGCGGCGATCCTTATCGGGATGGAACGTACGCGTACTACATCAGCGAACCGGTGGTGAGTAACGATCCGAAGGGGGTGGGGGCGTTCTTGCTGGCTAGCGTGGAGATGGAGTGGGCGGGGCGCTCAGGGAACAATGGGCCTGATCTGAGCGGCAGTTGGCCGACAGCTATGACATTAGGGGTGCTGCAGGACGATGGCCTGATTCCAAAGGGAGAAATCGATCCAGCATCCGTCTGGACAACCCGCCTTGCGTCGGAGCCGGTCGGCAAGGATATGTGGAGCCAAGACTATTTTGTGCAAGTCAAACTACGCTCCGGCGACACCGTTCGAGCAATTGCTCAAATCAACTGTTCGCCGCTGCCGGACTTGAATATGGGGCCGGTTGTTTATGTGGTTTCGAAGGTGCTTCAGCCTGAAGGGAAGCCGGAACCGTCGAAGCGATAATGCCTCTTCGTGTGTCGCCTCAGAAGTTCTTCACTCATGAGGCAAAATGCAACTGCAGATCCTTCGACTCACCACCCCCATGCTCCACCCCAAAGAGCAGAGGCCGCTCTTTGGGGACCCCGGGGCTGAAGAGTACGCCCGGGGCCCCTTTCGCTCAGGATGACATCACTTTTGGTGGTGCGGACTGAGGACAGCTTTGATGTGGTGCGAACTTTAGAGACACGGCGCTAGTGCCTCGTCGTTGATTCATGCCTATGGGTGGTCGGTGGGCATTAGGCAGATGTCGGGGAGGTTGCGGTAGCGCTCGGCGTAGTCCATGCCGTAGCCGATGACGAAGAGATTGGGGATGGAGAAGCCCACATAGTCGGCCTCGATGCGCTCGATGCGGCGGGAGGGCTTGTCGAGCAGGGCCGCGATGCGCAGGGTCTTGGGGTGGTGCTGGAGGAAGAGCTTGCGGAGGAAGGCGAGGGTGAGGCCGGTGTCGAGAATGTCTTCGACGATGAGGACGTTTTTGCCTTCGATGGGCTCGTCGAGGTCCTTGATGAGCTTGACTGCGCCGGAGGTGCGATTGCCCTTGCCGTAGCTGGAGACCGCTACGAAGTCAAAGGTGGCATCGGCCTGGATGGTGCGGGAGAGATCGGCGAGGAAAGGGGCAGCGCCTTTGAGTACGCCGACCATGACGAGCTTTTCGCCGTTGAGGTCGTGGGTGATTTGCGCGCCCATTTCGGCGACGCGTTCGGCGATTTGCTGGCGAGAGAAGAGGACTTCAAGTCCCTGCGCGGTGGTGGTGGCCATGGAGACAGTATCGCGCGATTGGGTGGGGGGAAGACAGGATAAGTTGTGCAAATTTGGGCTGGAATGTTGGAGCAGATGGGTGAGTGATCTCAGACTCTGGGGATTTCAGGTGCCTCCGCCCACTCAGCGCGATGGAGCTGCGATGAATGGAGCACAGCTTCATGTGTGCGGGCGGTGGCGTAACTTGGGGAAAGATTGGGGCGTCTATACTTAAGAAGGGTCCGAGTTGGAATCAGCGGGCGATGGATGAAGCGGGCTCGATAAAGGGGATTGAATGCTGCCGTATCTGCATATCTGGCACCTGAGCGTGCCGACTTTTGGGTTGATGCTGTGGCTGGCAGTGGTGGCGGCGGCGTTTGTGGTGGACCGGAACTTTAAGCGATGGAAGATCGATGCGGATGCGGTGGGCATGGTGGCTGTGGCTGCGCTGTGCGGGATCGTAGGGGCCAAGCTGTGGCATGTGCTGGACACGCCGGCGGAGTTTCGGGCGTATGGATGGCGGGTGCTGTGGGATACGGCGGGATTTGCCTGGTTTGGCGGGCTGGTGTTTGGCATCTCGGCGCTGATGTTTCAGGGCTGGTGGGCGAAGATCGGAATGCTGAGGACACTGGATCTGGCGGCACCAGCGGCTGCGATTGGGTATGGGATTGGGCGGATCGGGTGTCTGCTTTCAGGCGATGGATGCTACGGGATTGAGACGAAGCTGCCGTGGGGGATGACGTTTCCGAACGGAATTGAGCCGACGATTAATCCGGTGCACCCGACGCCGCTGTATGAGTTTGGCGCGGCGCTGGTGATTGGGGCGTGGCTGTGGTGGCGAGGCGGCAAGCCGCATGGGACTGGCGGGATTGTGGGGCAGTATTTGGTGTTGAGCGGATTAGCTCGCTTTCTGGTTGAATTTGTGCGACGCAACCCAAAGGTTTTGTGGGGCTTATCAAACGCGCAACTGGCGAGTGCGGGGAGCGTTGTGGTGGGGATTGGGCTGATTTTGTGGGCGGCACGGCTGCCGGTGGTAGATCCGGATGAAGAGGCGGCGTTGGAGAGGGCGGCGTAGAGGGTCAGAAGGTTTCCCAGGGGTTGATTAGCGGAATGCCGCAGTGTTCGAAGTCGGGAATGTTGCGGGTTGCGAGGGTGGCGCCATGTACGACGGCGATAGCAGCTATTTGGGCATCAAGTTCTGAAATGGGATGGCCAACCGCTTGCCGCGTTGCCAGGATTGGACCGTACGCACGAGCCGCCGCGACTTCAAAGTCAAAAATCTGCTCCCGGAATAGCGTAGATACCAATTGATCCATCTTTACTCGAAGGAGTTGCCTTCGATTGCCGGCAGGCATCAAGTCCACGCCAGAAAACAGCTCAGCTAGCACGATCGAGCATGTCCAGAGTTCTCGCCGACGGCTCATGCGCAACCAATCTAGCACTGTAAGCGCAGGAGTCGGTCGGAGTGCTTCGGAGATGACGTTCGTGTCGAGGAGGATCACTATTCAAAGGTGGGAATTTGGCGGTGTGACTTGCTGCGCGGTGGAATTTGTAGTTCGACGCCGCCCAGAGGGGCAAATAGCTCGCGGATGGCTGTCCCCAAGTCCACCTCCCCGTCAATTCCGGTCGTGTTTGGATTGCCTTTCAACGGTTCGGAGATCATCTCGCGGGCCTCAGCTTCCATTGAGCGGCCGTTGATGGCGGCGCGGATTTGGAGTTCGCGTTTTACCTTCTCATCGAGATTACGAATTGTGATGGTTGCCATGGGTACAGTTTAACGCAATTGTGCTGTCAATGCTAGCAATGACAGCATGGTTTGGAAATATCCAGGTTTATCGAGAACCCGGCGACAATCAGGGATTCATGATCTAGTTGAAGTTTTGACTGCTAAATCGCACAAAAAATTTGGCTTGTCCACCCGCAACGATGGCCATTCGCCTCGCCGCCCCAGAAGCGAGAGCGCCCGCCTGGGACCTGGATCAGGGGAGCGGCGATACGGCTTCTGGTGGGCCATTTCCGGCGACCAGGCTGAAATGCAGGTCAAGCTGCGCCGACGCCGGCGGCTTCGCGGTCGCCTTCGTAGAAGGTCCATGATTTGTCAAAGCCGCCAACGGGGCCGGGGATTTCGCTCTCGTCCTGGTGGACCCAGTGGTAGTACTGGCCAACCTCATTGGTGAGTTGGGCCTCTTCGCGCTTTTCGTGAGCCGTTAGGCCGTCGAGGTAGCGGCGATCGCGCTCGAGGGTGGCGAGGGGAGTCGACTCAATGTGGTTCACGGCGCAACGGAGTGTGTAGCACGCGACACGATTGCAGACCGAGGTGAGATAGCGCAGGTGGGCGTGTTGGGCGGGGGTGACGCGGTTGCGCCTTGGAAGGCGCAGGCTGGCCTCAAAGTTGAGCCCACGGAACATGTGGCAGAGGCCCTGGTTTGTGAAGTTTCTTTCGTAGAATGTCGCGATCATCCATTCGTAAAAAACGTCGAGCTTGGGGTCGAGGAATTTGTAATCGGGCTCGAAGGCGGTGCCGAGCATGCGGCCCTCGGACTCGAGGCGGCGCTTGATTGGTGTGCCGGCGTAGGGCAGCATGCGGCAGAAGGGAGCGACTGTCCAGCCGTCGCCGATGAACTCTTCAAGGAAGGCGATGTTGGCGCGAATCCTTTTGAAGGTTGAGTAGGGCTCAACCATCATGAATCCGAAGTCGAAGGAGAGGCCGAGTTTTTTAAGGATGCGGCCGGCGCGCAGGTGGGCCTCGGGCTTCATGCGCTTGTGCATGTCGGCCAGGCCGTCTTCATCGCCGGATTCGACGCCCATATAGACATGGGTGAGGCCGCCGGCCATGAGGCGCTGGAGGATTTCTTCGTCGATCTCGTCGGAGCGGCAACTGATCTTGAAAGCGATTTCGCCGGCAAAGCCCGCGGCGGCGATGCGGTCGGCGATTTCGATGGCCCAGAGCTTGGCGCTCTTGCCTCCGGCGAGAAAATCGTCGTCCTGAAAGAGGAAGATGGGAACCTTGCGATTGACGTGGAGATCGAGCATCTCTTCGGCTACTTCGCGGGCACTGCGAAGGCGGCGCAAGGCTCCGCCCTGGCTCTCGTAGAAGGGGCGAATGCTGCAGAAGGAGCAATCCCAGGGGCAGCCGCGGCTGCCGAGAATGGAGGCAGTGGGCATGGGATGGCCCTCATAGTCGATGGAGCGGCGATCGGGGCGGGGAAGAATGTCGAGGTTCTCGACGACCTTGGAAAGCGGGGCGACGACTACCTGGCCGTCGTCGGCGCGGAAGGCTAGACCGGTGAGCTTGCGCCAATCGGCGCCGGTGCTGAGGCAGTGGAGGATCTTGACGAGGGTCATTTCGCCGTCGAAGCGGACAACGGAATCGAGGCCGGGCGTGCGGGTGAGAATCTCTGCCGGCTCGAAGCTGGCATAGTGGCCGCCCATGGTGAAGTGGGCGGTGACGCCGCCGTCCCGCATTGCCTGGATGACGCGGCCGAAGTCAGGCGCCATGTATTGGAAGATGAGCGAGAAGCCGACGACGTCGGGTTTCTCGTGGCGGATGCGGCGGAGGATGATATCGGGATCGGCACCGTAGGTCATGATGTCGGCGTGATGGCCAGATTCGTTGACGGCAGACATGAGATAACGCAAGCCGAGGTTGTCCTGATCCTGGAAGCCGAGGAGGAGAACATTCAACGGCCGATCGTTGGGGCCGATCACTGGAATCTTGACTGGAGTGTCAGAGAGGATCTGCATCCACGCACCAACCTTTCGAGTAGACGAAAATTCATAGCGACTCTGCGAAGGGGAACTACGCAGAGCTAGAGGAGAGCCAGGGGGATGCTCGAAGACCAATGCAAAGCGCCGCCGGGCAGCGTTGCGGATTCGCGCTGCTATAAAGCCGGCGGTGCAATTGCGCAGTTACCCGGGAGTTACTAACTCTTCTCTTTGACCTTTGCCAATTGGGCCGTGACCTGCTCTTCAAGAGAGGCAAGGCGGGCCTTCTGGGCGTTGATTGAGTGCAGATGGCTCTCGAGTTGATCGGCGGGAAGCCGCGAATAGTCGACAGGAGCGGGATCTCCAACGGGCCAGTGAGTCGGGGGCCTGTATCCGCCACCGCCATAGATGGGCCATGGCGCAGGATCGCCGTAGACACGGTTGTAGTCGATAGGGAAGGGTGCAGGATCACCGACGGGCCAGTGAACCGGGGGCCTGTAACCGCCACCGCCGTAGATGGGCCATGGTGCAGGATCGCCATAGACGCGGTTGTAGTCGATGGGGGCCGGGTCGCCAATGGGTCCGCGGACAGGCCCGCGATAGCCGCCCCATCCGCCCCATCCGCCACCCCACCATGGTGGGGCCGGATCAGCATAAATAGGAATATGGGGGGAAGCCGCTGGCTGTGCATGCGCGGCCTCAAGACGAGCGACGCGAGCCTCGAGCGCTTTGACGGCATCATTGTCGGACATATTTCGTACCTCCGTACTTTGTGGAAAAACAGATTCGCAATGTTGCCACCCAAGTTGAGCAGAGTCAAGAAAAAGTCGATGAATATGCGGGAAAAAGCGAGAGGGGGGTGGTTGGGGCGATGAGGAGGAGTGGGGGTAACCAGGTTTGTTGATAGAAGAGTTACTAAATCAGAGGGATCAGGGGTCAGGGATCAGGGAACAGGAAACAGGGGACATGGTCGGCTTGACTTGAAAGGGCGGTCGGGTTATTTTGGGTTTACACGGGAAAGGAGGATGATCCAGCCTATGCAAAAAGACAGTTCCAGTAGTTTGGTACGTGAGGTGACTGAGGCCTAGGGCATCGCGCCCAAGACACCCAGTAAGCCCCGGCGAGGAACAATCGCATGGGCCCGGCGATCGCGGCAGCGCGATGGCCTTAGTCCAATCCCAACAGATCACCGGCAACGGCCTGAGCGTAGTGCTCAGGCCGTTGTTGTTGTGCGCCCAGCATGGGCGCACTCTTACGGGTGTAAGTCCCGTCGCGAGTTGGTCACAACGAGCGAAGTGAAACGCAACTGCATGAGGGCGACCGAGTGTGGGGAGGAAGCGTGGATCGA
>Ga0182016_10001434_pt1 | contig 29071 bp, 28 predicted proteins | sample 712S2MmetaG_FD_120491 | JGI IMG/M metagenome (GOLD analysis project Ga0182016, IMG submission 120491) | Permafrost microbial communities from Stordalen Mire, Sweden - 712S2M metaG | ecosystem: Environmental > Terrestrial > Soil > Wetlands > Permafrost | place: Sweden: Stordalen | collected...
CACTTCGACCAGCCCGATAAACAAAAACAGGCCAACCGCCTGCTCAAACGACTGCAGAACCTCGGATACACCGTTCAGATACAACCCATCGCAGCATAAGCGTGGTTTAGTTTCTTATCAGGGGTGAAGAGCCACGCCGATTTTGAGCCCACAGTGGTCAATTAAAGACAGTTTGATCCCAAACTCCTCCGATAGCATTCAAGCAAACCGGAGGATACGATGAGCCGTCTTAATCGAATTGCGCCATGGATTTCGCTCGCCATAGTAGCTGCATTTTGCGCGCGAGTGTATTGCCACAAACTGATCCCAGTTATTCCAACGGTCAGCGCGAGTGCTTTGGCCGCTCAGCAACCTGCGCCCCAGCCCCCTGACCAGGGTCCCGACCCAGCGGCCGTCAACCAGGCGCCCGCCGGGCCATCCTACACAACTGAGGCTCCGCCGCCCCCTGACCAGCAAGGCAACCCCGCCGCCGAGCCCGAGGATTCAAACTACGCCGATCAACCCGTGGCTAACACTGCGGATGCTCCGCCGCCGTTGCCCGAGTACGTTCAGCCGCCCTGCCCCGGCGATGGCTACATGTGGGAACCGGGTTACTGGGCTTCGTCCCCGCAAGGCTATTATTGGGTTCCAGGCGCGTGGGTCGAGTCACCGTATACGGGCGCGTTGTGGACTCCCGGATACTGGGGTTTCTACACGGGCCGCTATTGGTTCCATCCCGGCCATTGGGGCTTGCACATCGGCTACTATGGCGGCATTAACTACGGTTTTGGCTACATTGGCGTCGGGTACGAGGGCGGCTACTGGAATGCGGGCCACTTTACCTATAACCGTTTCTACAACAACATTAATGACCGCAGAGTGCATAACGCGTATCGCTATGACGCCGGCAATCGTGCGGCCGCCGGTCGCGATGCATATAACCGCGAATCCCCCAATCGCGAGAACAATAACTCCCGCGCAAGCTTCCATGGCGGAACAGGAGGCACTCAGTTCCGGCCGCAGGCATCCGAAGCGGCAGCGTGGCGCGAGCCAACAGCAGCGCGTATGAACACGCAGGTGCAGCACGAGCAACGGTTCCAGTCGAACCGGGGGCAATTTGCGAACACCAATCATGGCCAGCCCGCAAGACCGTCCATCAGCCGGCCCATTCAGGCGGACCGCAACGTGAAGCCCACCACGCGGAATCAAAGTCACGGCGCGCAGCCGCAACAGCATCAGAGGTAAGGCTGGGCCACTCGCGAGCACTCTTGTCGGGTAGCATTTGCGCACCTCAGGGTTCGAAACCCCTTAAGGTGCGCGGCCCTGACAACGTTCCTGCGAAATTCAAAGGAGCCCGATACTGGCAGCAGCCGGTGCGCGCTCACTGCGCAGTCAGAACGCGAATTGCCACCAGGTTGCGCACCCAGCGCGCGGGGCGCTGTTCGCGCGTTGCCACCAGTTTCAGAGGCCCGTCCGCCGCAATCGGCTTGCCGTCTTCGCTGTCAGCCACCAGCACCGTCGCGTCGTGCACGTCGGGAGCGATCTCGCCCAGCGAATACACCACTTCGTATCCGTCAGAGCCCACGGCAACCAGGTAAATTTGGAACTGTTTGCCGCGCGGCTTGTCGGGCACGCCCAGCTTCACCAGCAGATCGATGAGCGGCACGCCCGCATAAGTTTCGCTGGCCTTGGTGTGCTCGTTGTAAACGGACACGGTGGTGTGGGGCAGGGCAGCCAGCGTGGCCGCGGTCCAGCTGGCCGATTTGCCGGCGAAGGTGACGACCAGCGGCCCGGCCGGCCCAGTCGTCTTGTGCGTTTCGCCCATGCGGCCCAAATCGCCCATCGGCATCTGGTCGTGCTGGCTCTGCACCGGAGCGGTGGGTGCCGACTGCACCTGGTTGCCCCCGGCAGGTGTGCTTGATGGCGGCTGTCTTTGCGCTGCAACCGCCGCGGGAATCGCGACCGTTGCCAGTAAAAGCGTTAAACGGCGTAACTCGCGCATCATGAATCCCTCTCGCAATTCATCGTATACTGTGGCCATGGGGATCGTGCGCAACGCGGCCGGAATTGCGAAAGGCATGAGCATTACCTTCCGCGAGATGCTTGAGCCCACTCAGGTTGAAAATTACCCTGACGGCGCGGGACCATTGCGCGGCGCGGTCTTCGAGCAGCGCTTTCGCGGCGCACACGTTCTGCAGCGCGACGAAAACGGCCTGGAAAAATGCGTCGCCTGTTTTTTATGCGCGGCGGCCTGCCCTTCGAACTGCATTTACATTGAGGCGGACGAGAACACCTCCGACCATCGCATTTCGTCGTCGGAGCGCTACGCCAAGGTCTACAACATCGACTACAACCGCTGTATCTTCTGCGGCTACTGCGTCGAGGCCTGCCCCACCGATGCCATTACCCATGGCCACGGATTCGAACTGGCCACTCTTAACGCAACCAACCTGGTGATGCGCAAAGATGACATGCTGGTGCCGGTCGAGGCGCTGACGGCAGGCAAGTAGTTCCCGATGCGGGGACAAACCTCCAAAAAGTATTTAACAATAAGCTGTGACTCCGCACACATACTTTGAGGAATTGCGTCTTTATTTTAAAGAGCGAGAGATGAAACATCTGCTCAAAACGGTGGTTCTGCTTGTAATTGCCCTTCTGGCTGCGCAGCCAGTTCTCTCCAGTCTGAACTGCGCGGCCGGGGCGGCTCCGGCCTGTGTTCCAGGCTGCCCCATGGCGATGGGGAGCATGGGGCCCAATTGCTCCATGTCTGGCATATCGGCCGCCGCAGGCTGCCAGCAAGACTGCTGCACCCGACATGCAGCCGATGCTGTTCTGCTCCCGGCCTCGCGGGACAAATCCAAAATAACGTTGCACACTCCGGTCGCCGCATTCGCCAGCACCTTTGCTGAAGCGGGACAGGATAATCCAATCGCGGATTCATTCGATCCCCGCGCCGATTCTCCCCCGCGATACATCATGAATAGCGTCTTCCGCATTTAGACACTCCCTGACGTTCATGCGCATTTGAAGCGGCCTCAACATGAGGCCTCGCCCTCACTCGCATCGCAAACATGACGTATACCGTCAAGGAGAAGAAACACATGAAACGCACTCTTGCATTAATCTCGTTCGCAGCTATTCTTGCCGTTACCGCAATCGCACAGGCCCCCGTGGCCAAAGCCATCAACTGCCAAAACTGCTGCCAGGGTCAGTGCGGCCAAACGTGCTGCCAGGACGGCTGCACCAGCAGTTGCTGCAAAGGCAAGTAAGCTCTAACCCGGCTCCGGGATCACGTGGTGATCCCGGAGCCGCTTCAGCCATCGGTTTAAGCAGAAAGGTGCTAGCGCTTCCAAGTTGCGCCCGGTACGCGTTTCTCTTATCTCTTATCTCTTATCTCTTATCTCTGTTCTCAAGAACTCCCCGCTCGCGCAGCTCCGTAACCACCCGTTCCACTTTCCAATCCAGCGCGCCGGCTCCATCAACAATCAGGTCAGCGTTTGCAGCCGACGGCCGCACAAACGCTGCGCTCGCCGGGCGCACCGTGGCCTCGTATTGCTTCTTTACCGACTCCGGCGTGCGGCCGCGCTGCTCGATGTCGCGCTTGAGGCGTCGCTCGAAGCACAAGCCATCCGGAGTATCGACGTAAACCCGCAGTCGGTAAAGCGGCAGCAGCTCGGGGTAATAGAGCGCAAACAGCCCCTCGACAATGAGGAATGGAGCCGGCTCGACCCGCTCGGTGCGCCCAACGACGCGGGTGTAAGTGGCAAAGTCGTACACCGGCCGCTCGATTGCCTCGCCACGCACCAGCGCCGCTACATCGCGCGCCAGCAGCGAGCTCTCAATCAGCGCAGGATCGTCGAAGTTCTCACGGGTGCGCTGCTCGAACGGCAAGTGCCCCAGGTCGAGATAGTAATTGTCGAGATGGAAGTGAATGCCGCCCAGCGTGCGCGCCAGCTCGGTAGCCAGAGTAGTTTTGCCCGAGCCCGAGCAGCCCGCAATAGCGATTGCCACCGGCAGCAGCTTGCGCTCTTTTGCGTTTTGGAGGTTCGAGTTCACAGTGCGCCGTCGAGATGCGCGGCGATACGCGGCGCAAGCCGCTTCAGCAGCGCGGCCAGCCGGTGTTCAACCTGCCGGCCCGTCTCGAAAACCTCCTGGTGGCTGAGTTGCGTGGCGCCCAGACCGGCGGCCAGGTTAGTCACGCACGAGATGCCCAGCACTTCAATTCCCATGTGCCGCGCCACAATGGTCTCAGGCACGGTAGACATGCCCACCAGCGTTGCCCCCAGCGCGCGGAAAGCGCGAATCTCGGCAGGCGTCTCAAAGCTCGGCCCGGGCGTGGCCAGGTACACGCCCTCGGCAAATTCGAATCCTTCCTCGCGTGCGGCCGCTCTTGCCAATTGCCGTAGCGGCTCAGAATAAGCCTCGGTCATGTCGAAAAAGCGCAGCCCCGCGCCGGCCTCGACAGCGAACCGCGGCTCGTTGGGCCCGATCAGCGGGTTGAAGCCCATCGAATTAATGTGGTCGGCCAGCAGCACCAGCTGCCCGATCGAGAGCCCTTCGGCAATGCCGCCGGCAGCATTAGTCAACACCACTGCGCGAATGCCCAGCGTGCCCAGTACCCGCATTGGAAAAGCGACCTGGGCCGGCGTGTAGCCTTCGTAGTAGTGCACGCGGCCCTGCATCACGGCCACCGGCGTCCCATTCATTAACCCCGCGACGATGCGCCCCGAATGGCCCTCGACGGTCGACTGCGGGAAATGGGGAATTTCGGAGTAGGGAACAATCACAGGGTCGGCGACCGCATGAGCCGCCGCACCCAGGCCCGATCCCAGTACGATGCCCACACGCGGAGCCAGCTCGTTCAGCTTGATCCTGAGGAATTCAGCCGCCTCAACAACGTGATCGTAGTAGCTCATATTTAAATCGCCGTTGCGCTCTCGACATTGTACAAGGGTAGCGCCGGGCTCCAGCCCGGTTGTCGTGTGGGCGTCCACGCCCGCACACGGCTCACTACGGCAACGCGGCATACAAGACTGCAGTTGTCTTTCAGCGAACTGCGGCAATACTCCACTGCGGCTAACAGCCAAAAGCTAACAGCTAAAAGCTGAAAGCTGAAAGCTGCCTTTTCACCCCGCCACCGGCCACTCCTCGGGCGACACTGTCACGGTGGCGCAGCCCATGGCGTAGTTGTACCAGTAGTGTTCTGTGGTGGCGTTGGCAAAGAATCCCTCCACGCCGCGCCGCTTCACGAACGCCGTCACAAACTTGCGCGGCCCGTAGAGCAGTGTGAAAAAGCTGTCCCAGTCCACCGTAAAAATGAACGAAGCGTCTTCGGGCGTCAGGCTGCCGCGCGCCGGAAATGCGTCGGCGTGGTTCTTCAGCCGCGTCACATTGAATGGCGCCACCGGGTCGACCGTCGGGAACTCCGGTACAAAAATCAGGCTGCTTTTGCCGGCCGCCTCAAATGCGTTGAGAATGTCGGGCTGCAGCAGCGGCTCAAAACTTCCTTCATTGGGCATCCATACGTTGTCGGCCTCGAGGTATTGCCGCAGCCGGTCGCGTCCGGCAAAATCGCCGTGCTCAGGATAGATGGCGTCGATTGACGTAAGCAGCGCCTGGTTCAGCCCGGCTGCGCCGCGCAGGCCGGTTTGCCCGGCCACTTCGGCCCAGCGCACCTTCTCGCCGGCAGCAACAATCTGCTCCTCGCTGGGGTATGCGTGGGTCGCCCGCCACGCCAGCCGGTCGGGCACCCGCACAAACGGGTGCAGGATAACGTAAAGCGCCTCGAACCGGCCTCCGTAGGCCTCAACCAGGGGCGCGTCGCATGGCGGATAGACAAATTCTTCGTAGTGCACGCGAAATGATTTCAAAGCGCCGACATGGGGCGCTGTGAGCGCCGACACTGGGCTTTGCCAAAGCCCCGGCGCAGCGATAAAGTTGGATGCAGACGCAGCAAACTGGCGCTCGGAGGCCCTCCATCATGTGCCGCAACATCAAAATGCTCTTCAACTTCGATCCGCCGGTCACCGACGATGAGGTACGCGCGACGGCATTGCAGTACGTGCGCAAGATCAGCGGGTTCAACAAACCGTCAAAGGCCAATGAAGCCGCGTTCCACGCCGCGATCGACGAAGTTGCGCTCGCCTCGGCACGCCTGCTCTCCAGCCTCGAAACCACCGCGCCCCATCGCAATCGCGAAGAAGAAGCGGAACGGGCCAGGGCGCGCAGCGCAGCGCGATTTGGAGATTGAGAAAAAAGGTAGCGCCGCGCTCCAGCCCGGGGTCCCCAACGAATGATTTGTATTTGTTGGGGTGGTAGCCCGGTTGTCGTGTGGGCGTCCACGCCCGCACTCGGGCATCAATGCGATGCAACAGTTGATTGCGCCACGGGCATCTTGGCCCCGCCCGCTGCAGCAGAGCTCGAAGCAGGCTGAGCCGATCCGGAAGCTGGAGACGCGCCATTCGCTGGCGCCTTAGAAGCTTCAGAAGCAGGCGGCAGCGAGCGAGTAGACGGCAAAGCGGTGTGGTATCGCGAGCCGCAATACTCAGGCACATTGGCCATCTGCCTGATAAAGACGATAAAGCTCGGATGACGCGGGCGCAGCGTAACCCAGTAGCTCTTTCTGTTGAACAGGCTCTCGTGTCGCGTGATGAGCTGGTTATCGAGAATCTTGACTCCGCACAACAGGTTGTTCTCGGGCCGCAGTATGGTCTTGGCGGGATCGTGCTCGGGGAGTTCCTTGTCGTGCGCCCAATCGAAGTCGCAGCCATAGCGCTGCGCGTCAACGTAAGCCAGCTGCAGCAGGCCCTCCTGGCGGATAGTATGGCCGGTGACTGGATCGATCACTGCAACTTCGGGCTGGTGATGCCGCACGCTGATGGTCGGCTTTAGGCCAGCTTCAGCGCCGGCAAGCGCCTGGAAGAAATAAGCCCAGAAAGCCCGTCGATCGGCGTCTGATAGATAGCGAAAGCGCGGGCACAGCGGCCTGACCTCGTGCTCAATGGCGGGCGAGAGCAGGTCGGCGGGCAGCGCGGCTTCAACTGCTTTATCCCACTGCGGGTCCCACGGCTTGGGGTCGCCGAGTTCAGCTTTCTGAAGCGCAATGGGCGTTGGAGCAGAGGGCTTGAGTTCGGCTTTCATTTCGGCTTTGACTTCTGCCTTGGCCGGCGAATCTGGAGCTGGCTGCGACCCGGCGGTTGGCGCGGTTTGCGGATGAGCGAACAGCTGAAAACTGACGACAAAGCTCAGCGCTCCAACCACCGGCAATGAGAGTCCTGACTTACGCAAAACGCGCATGGATTGGTGAGATGCCTTTTGCGACTGAGCGGTAAGCCGATTGGCAATCAATTGATTTGGTGTCAGGGTAAGTGCCTGAATTAGCAGGCCGGCGAAGGGTGAGACGATGGAACAGGGGTATAGACGCCAGTGAGGATAGAAGGATGAGGGAGATTGTTGCGATCATCTTCGGTTTGGGGCTGGTAGGCAATGCGCTGCTGTTTGTGCCGCAGGCCATCGCTCTGTGGCGCAAGAAGACCGATGAAGGCGTATCGCTGGTGACCTTCGGCGGATTCAGCGTGCTGCAGGTGGTGGCCATTGTGCACGGCGTCTACGAGCACGACTGGTCGCTGATTCTGGGCATGGCCGCAAGTCTGCTGACCTGCGGAACGGTGACCGGCCTTACGGTGTTTTATCGGCTGAGGAGATTGCGGAATCTGAGACGTGTCTGAGATCGGAGCCTGGCAGTCCCACCCAACATGAATTCGGGACACCATCCTCACCCCAAAAACATCCCCGCAATCGAAGCGCTGATCAAATTCGCCATGGTTCCAGCCAGCATGGCCCGCACACCAAGCTTGGCCAGGTCGTTGCGTCGCTCGGGAACCAGCGCGCCAATGCCGCCAATCTGCATGCCGATCGATCCCAGATTCGCAAATCCGCACAGCGCAAAAGTTGCGATGGTGAATGCGCGCGGAGAAAGCGTAGCCTTTTGCGCGCCCAAACCGATATACGCAATCACTTCGTTCAATGCCATGCGCGTGCCCAGCAGGTTGCCGATGGCCGGGCAGTCGTGCCATGGCACGCCAATGAGCCACGCCACCGGCGCGCCAACGTAGCCCAGAATCTGTCCCAGGCTCGACGGGAACCAGGCAACTCCGCCATGAACCCATGCCAGCAACATATCGAGCAGCGCAACAAGCGCCAGAAAACTGATGAGCATGATGGCCACGTTCATGGCCAGCTTGCCGCCGTCGATGGTGCCGCGCGCGATTGCGCCGATAAAGTTCTCGTCTTTGTGCAACTCGTCTTTGGGGATGATAACTTTGCCCTCCGTGGCCGGGGTCTGTGTTTCGGGCACTAGCATTTTTGACAACAGGATGGTGCCCGGGGAGGTCATGATGACGGCCGAGAGCAGGTGCCGCGCCTCCACACCCTGTGAGATGTACATGGCCATAATGCCGCCCGACACATGCGCCATGCCGCTGGTCATGATCGTCATCAGCTCACTGCGCGTGGCCTTCGCGAGAAAAGGCCGGATGGTGAGCGGCGCCTCGGTCTGGCCCATAAAGATGCTGGCCGCCACGTTCATGCTCTCAGCGCCAGAGATGCGCATGGTCTTGAGCATCACCCAGGCCATGCCGCGAATAATAATCTGCATGAGCCCGATGTGATAGAGCACCGCGAAAAACGCTGAGATGAAGATGATGGTGGGCAAAACCTGGAAAGCGAAGATTGCGCCCGAGCTCGGGCTGATGACCTTGCCGAATGCGCCGGCGTTGGGTAGACCGAGCTGACCGAACAAAATCTGAGTGCCCGAAAAGGTGGCCGACAGCATGTTGGTTACAACGTCGCCGGCCCAGCTCATCAAGCGCACACCCCAGTCGAAGCGCAGCACACAAAACGCAAAGGTGAACTGCAGTCCCAGGCCCCACGCAATGGTGCGCCAGCGGATGTGTTTGCGGTCGGTTGAGCCGAGGTAAGCCGCGCCGAGCACAGCAAGGATTCCCAGGATTCCCGTAAATCGGCCCAATGGCGTCTCCTCCGGAAAACAGTGGTCAGTGCTCAGTGCTCAGTGAACACGTGCGCGGTGCTGCAGTTGAACGCTTGAGCAGTGAAGATCAATTAGTGGACAGTGTATCGCGCCCAAACGCGAATCCCGCCGCAAACACGCTCGAGTTCGGGATGGATTCCCCGGCAAAGCAATATCTGTTCCTCTCTGACCACTGATCACTAACCACTGACCACTAATCAGTGACCACTGAGAAATTCTTCCGCGTTTTCGCGCGTAACAATGCGGCTCACCAACGGCACCGCCGCCGCGTGGGGCAGATCTTTCGACAAGTGAATTGCTGAACGCAGGATTGCTTCCGGCTCGTCGAGCATGGCTTCGTTGGTTGCGTAGATGGTCGCAACGGGCTCGCCAGCCTCGACGTGCGCGCCGCGCCGGGCGTGGAAGACGATGCCCGCGTGCGGATCGACCGGTTCGCCGGCTTTTTCGCGGCCCGCGCCGGTCCGTTGCACGGCCCATCCCAGCGCGGTCGTGTCCATTGAAGCAATTACGCCGCCCTGCCACGCCTCAACCACGCGCGTTGCGCCTGGCTTATGAAAGGCCGCCGGGTCGTCGAAGACCGTCACGTCGCCTTCCTGCGCGTCCACCATCTTGAAGAAGACAGCGAGCGCGGATCCATCGGTGAGCGCGGCTTCGGCAAATTGATAGCCGGCCTCTGGCGACCGAGCCTTGCCGCCAAGATGAATCATCCAGCCGGCCAGAATCAGCGAGAGCTCGCGCAGATCTTCAATCGCGGGCGGGCGATTGCCGCGCAGCAATTCGACAGCTTCGGCCACCTCGATCCAGTTGCCGGCGGCCTGGCCCAGCGGCTGATCCATATCGGTAAGCAGTGCCACAGTGCGGGTGCCGGCAGCCTCGGCCGTCGCCACCATCAATGCGGCTAGATATTCGCACTCCTCGTAGCTGCGCAAAAAAGCGCCGGAGCCGGTCTTTACATCGAGTACAAGAGCGTCGAGCCCCGCAGCCAGTTTCTTGCCCAATATCGAGGCGCAGATGAGGCTCGGATTCTCAACCGTAGCGGTGCGGTCGCGCAGCGCATAAAGCACGCGGTCCGCGGGAACCAGTGACGGCGTCTGGCTCACAATCGAGCAGCCACATTTTATTAGAACTGTCTCGAATTCAGACAGTGATAGCGCGGTACGATAGCCGGGGATCGACTCCAGTTTATCGAGAGTTCCGCCGGTGTGGCCCAGCGCGCGTCCGCTGATCATGGGCACAGCAACCCCGCAGGCCGCGGCCAGCGGAGCAACCAGAAAGCTGGTCTTGTCGCCCACGCCGCCCGACGAGTGCTTGTCGACAGCCATCTTGCCGAGGCGCGCCGCCGAGAACTTCTCACCCGAGTCGCGCATGGCCAGAGTGAGCGAGCGCGTTTCATCGAGATTCAGTCCGTTGAGCCACGACGCCATGAGCCAAGCGGCCAATTGATCGGTAGGAACCGCGCCCGACGCAGCGCCCTGAGCCACGAATTCGATCTCGCGCGCACTCAACGCGCCGCCATCGCGCTTCTTGCGGATGATGTCGATCATGTGCAGCGGAGATTCAGCAGAATGGCTCATCGGGGCAAATCCATTTGGTTATTAGAAATCCTCTAATCGATACGTGCAGATCATTCAACGCTTCCGCGTTGCCTTTCTATTGCGGCTGCGGTTTTCTGATCACTGACAACTGATCACTGCTTCCCTACTTCAGCTTCATCTCAAACGCCAGCGGCAACAGTTCGCTGAAAGTCATCGTCCGCGCGCCGTCGCTGGCAGGAAAGGTAACCGGCGCGTCAGGCAGCACGAATTCGCTCAGCATCTGCCGGCATGCTCCGCAGGGCGGACTGGCCGCATCGTTCAGATTCACCACCACAACGGCTTCTACGCGTATACCGGGCCCGAACTGCGAGACCGCCCTCACCAGAGCCGACCGCTCCGCGCAGATCGTCAGCCCGTAACTCACATTCTCCACATTGGTACCCGTAACAATCTCGCCGTTCGACAATCTCATTGCCGCGCCCACGCGAAAATGCGAGTAAGGCGAGTAGGAGTTCCGCGCCGCCTCAACTGCGCGTTGGGTCAACAAATCGAGCGCGGTCTGGTCAAAATCCGTCATTAATTAATATTCTCTCAGGTCAAACAATAGGGCGAGTTTTGAGGCTAATCCATCTCCTCCTCGAATGTACAATCCCGGCCATGTCAGCCATGCGCATCCAGCCCAGTTCCTGGGCCGGCGTATTCATTCTTCCCCTGCACTCTCAAGTAGTTCACCCGTTCATCCGATAAGCTCTCTGAGCGTCGCCGCGCCCATCCCTTTCAACGGTAGAGTGCGGCCAGCCACCGATGAGTGAATGCCCATGGACGAATTGACAAGAGAGTTCCTTATTGAGAGTCAGGAAGGCCTGGACCGCATGGAGCGGTGCCTGACCGATCTTGAAACGCGTCCGCAGGACGCTGCGCTGCTGGGCGAGATCTTTCGCTCCGTCCACACCATCAAGGGAACCACCGGATTCCTCGGTTTCAAGCGCCTTGAGAGGCTCGCGCACCGGGGCGAGAACCTTCTGGGACTCTTGCGCGACGGCAAAGCTGTTGCCAGCCGCGGGGTGATTACCGGCCTGCTCCACCTGCTTGATGGGTTGCGCGCGATTCTCAAATTCATTGAGGCCGATGGCACCGAAGGCACCGGAGACGATCAAGCGCTGATTGAAGAAATCGAAGCGCTGCAAGCTCCCGCCGGCGGCGCTGAAAAAGTATCGGTCGCGCTGGCCTCAGAATCCGGCCCTGCCGCATCCGCGGCTCTCAAACCGGCGCCTGCATCGGCTAAGCCCAGTTCCGCATCCCCGGTCCCAGCCGCCCAGTCTTCCGCGCCCCAACCCGAGCCGGCGGCCGAGCAGCTTGCCGCAGCTGCGCCTGACGCGGGTAGAGCCCGCACCCAGCCCGGCGCCAGCACTGCTGAAAGCACGTTGCGCGTCGACGTCGCCCTGCTCAATCGCATGATGAACCTGGTTGGCGAGCTGGTGCTCACGCGCAACCAGGTCCTGCAGGCCACCGCCGCCGATCCCAAAATGACGCTGCTTTCACGCCGCCTCGACATGGTCACCGCCGACCTGCGCGAGAGCGTAATGAAAGCCCGCATGCAGCCGGTCTCAAACATCTTCTCCAAAATGCCGCGCATGGTGCGCGATCTTTCGCAGTCGCTTGGCCGGCGCGTGCACCTCGAGATGGAGGGCCAGGAGACCGAGCTCGACAAAAGCCTGCTTGAAGCCATCAAGGATCCGCTGACCCACGCTCTGCGCAACGCTCTCGACCACGGCATCGAATCTCCTGAAGATCGCAAGGCCGTCGGCAAAAATCCTGAGGGCCTGCTCAAACTGCGCGCCGTGCAGGAGGGCAGCCACGTCGTCATTGAAGTCTCTGACGACGGCGCCGGCATCGCCGTTGAAAAGGTCCGCGAAAAAGCCATCGAACGTGGCCTCATCACGTCCGATCGAGCCGCTCTGCTGGGCGAGCGCGAGCTGCTGCAACTCATCTTTCTGCCCGGCTTCTCCACGGCCGCCAAAGTCACCAACGTGAGCGGGCGCGGCGTGGGCATGGACGTCGTCCGCACCAATGTCGAAAAAATTGGCGGCAAGGTCGAGCTCGACTCGCGTGCCGGCAAGGGAACCACGGTGCGCATGCGCATTCCACTCACGCTGGCCATCATTCCCGCGCTCATTGTCAGCAGCCTCAACCAGAGCTTTGCCCTGCCGCAGGGCGCGCTCTCTGAGCTGGTGCACATTCCGCCCGAGAAGGCCGGCACAGCCATTGAATGGATTGAGAGCGCGCCGCTTTACCGGCTGCGCGGACGCCTGCTGCCGCTGGTCTTTCTCAGCCGCCTGCTCGATCCCACCCGCACCTGCCATCTGGCTCCGGACCGTGACAACTTTATCGCCGTGCTCGATGCCGATGGCCGCCGTTTCGGTTTGGTCGTCGACGGGCTCGCCGATCCCGAAGAGATCGTCGTCAAACCGCTTTCGGCAGTGCTCAAAGATATTGGCCTCTACTCCGGCGCGACCATGCTTGGCAGCGCCGATCTGGCCCTCATTCTCGATCCCGGCTCCATTGCCTTGAAGGCCAATATCATCATGAACTCCGAAGAAGAGGCTGCCGCGCAGGTTGAAGAAACCGACGACGCTGCCAAGGCCGAATTCCTGCTCGTCGAAGTCACCGGCCGCCGGGCTGCCGTTCCGCTCGCCGACGTGCTGCGTATCGAGCAGCTTCCGCTTTCGCGCATTGAGTACGTGGGCTATCGTCCGGTGCTCAACTTCGGGGGCCACCTGCTTCCGGTTGAGGACACGGGCGGCATTCTTGCCCAGGCCGCTGAAGCTCAGGGCGTCGATGCAAGCCCTGAAGGCGCGCAAATCATCGTGGTTGTTTGCCGCGACGGCAACCGTCACGTGGGTATCGTGGTATCGCACGTGCTCGACGTTGCAGCCGGCTCCGACTTGTTTGAAGCCGGCACCGGGGTGCAGACCAGCGGCGTAACCATGCTCAAGAACCGCGTAACCGGCGTTGTCGATCTGGGCAGCGTGGCGCCGCTTGCCCAGGGTGAGCCGGCGCACGAGGAGTGGACGCAACCGGCGGAGGTGATGGGATGACGGCCCAGGCAATGGCAGTTCGCAACGTGAAGTCGGAGGCGCAGGTCGAGCTCTGCTCGGTGCGCGTCGGAAAAACCATGTTTGGCGTGCCCATCGGCCACATTCTTGAGATTGTGGGCTCGGCGCGGCCTCAGCCGGTGCCCCTCGCGCCCGAGTATGTTGGTGGACTGGTGCACTATCGAGGCGATGTGCTTACCACGGTGAGCCTGCGCCAGCTGCTGGGCCTGCCGCCGTGCGAGGGCAAGCAGGACATTCTGGTGCTCGAAAGCGAAGGCGGCTGTTTCGGGTTGCTGGTGGATTCGGTGGGCGAGGTGCTCACTGTTTCACCTGCGGATTTCGAGCCCAATCCCTCAATTCTCGACCGGCGTCACAGCGCGCTGCTGGCCGGGGCTTACAAGCTCAAAGATCATCTGCTGGTAATGCTCGATCCCGAGCGGCTCGATCCCATGCGCCTTGCGCAGGAAATGGCCGAGCGCTGAGGCGCGGAGGAGGCAGGCATGCGAGCTCTGATTGTGGACGACTCCCGCTTCGTGAGGAGCTTCCTGCGGGGCCTGCTCGAGCACCGGGGCATGGAGTGCGAAGAGGCTGGCGACGGCCAGGCCGCACTCGACCGCATCCATTCCTCGGCGCCCTTCGATCTCACGCTGGTTGACTGGAACATGCCGGTGATGAACGGCCTTGAGATGGTGGAACACGTTCGCGCCGAAGGCTATCTGGAGATCAAAGTGCTCATGGTTACGACCGAGGCCGAAGACGACTACATTGTGCGCGCGCTCAATGCCGGCGCAGACGAATACCTCATGAAGCCATTTGACGACGAGGCCCTTGGCGACAAGCTGGCCATGATGGGCGTAGAGACGGCGGCGTCATGAGAGACGAACGCCGCAGGCGCATCCTCATTGTCGAAGACTCCGCGGTCATGCGCAGCCTGCTGCGCACTGTCATCTCTTCCGACTCGCATCTTGAGGTAGCTGGAACCGCAGCCGATGGCGCGTCTGCCCTGTTGTTCCTTGCCAACGAACGGCCCGACCTGGTTCTGCTCGATGTGGAGATGCCGGTAATGGACGGGCTGGCCACGTTACGCCAGATGCGCAGCCGCGGAATTCGCGTGCCGGTAATCATGTGCAGCTCGCTTACCCGGCGTGGGGCGCGCGTAACCATCGACGCGCTGGCCAGCGGTGCATCAGACTACGTTGCCAAGCCAACCGGCCAGGCCGGGCGCGAGGCCTCTATTCGAGCGCTGACGCAGGAGCTCGTTCCCAAAGTGCTGGCGCTCACTGCCCCGGCCCAGCCGCGGCTCCCTGCTTCAGGTGCTTCGGCCGTATTAACGCCGTTTCCCGTCGGGCCGCAGACCCCGTTGCCGCGCATCGCGCCGCATCGTGAAACGGCTCCCTCGGTGTTGGTCATCGGCGTCTCCACCGGCGGCCCCGCCGCGCTTGAAGTTCTTTTGCCCGCATTGCCGGCGGCGTTTCCATTGCCGGTGCTCATCGTGCAACATATGCCCGAGCTGTTTACACGGCTGATGGCCGAGCGGCTCAATAGCCGTTGCGCTCTGCGTGTCCATGAGGCATCTGAAGGCGAACCGATCGGCCGCGGCAAAGTCGCCGTCGCGCGGGGCAACTGGCATCTCGAGCTCCGTTCGCCCGCCGCTGCCTCAGCCGCACCCACAATGCATCTGCACCAGGGCCCGCCTGAGAACCACTGCCGGCCCGCGGTCGATGTGCTCTTCCGCTCGGCGGCCAGAACTTTCGGCCCCGGCGTTCTTGCGGTCGTGCTCACCGGCATGGGCTCCGACGGCTTGATTGGAGCCCGCATGATTCGCCAGCAGGGAGGGAGCGTTTTAGCGCAGGACGAGGCTTCCAGCACGGTTTGGGGAATGCCCGGCGCGGTTGCCGGCGCAGGCCTCGCCGACAAGATTGTCGCGCTCGACGCAATGGCCAATGAAATTGTGAAACTGGCCGGACGCGGGTCCACCGCAGTCTCCGAATTCCCGGGCTCCTCGAACATCTTGAAGCAGGTGGTGTAACCATGGAAATCGCCACCGCCGCGGCCGCCGATTACGGATATCTCCGCGAGCTCGTTTACGGCCTTACCCGCAACGTGCTCGACCCCTCGCGCGACTATCTCTTTGAGACCCGTCTTTCCAGGCTGATTCGTAACCAGGGCATGAGCCAGGTGCCGGAACTGGTTCGCCGGCTTCGCGCCAGCCGCAACCCCACGCTCGAAAACGCGGTCGCAGAGGCGATGACCATCAACGAGACCAGCTTCTTCCGCGACGTGCGCCCCTTCGACCTGTTGCGCACCGAACTGCTGCCAAAAATCATCGAGGCTCGCCGCCTCAAGCGTTCGCTGCGCTTCTGGAGCGCCGCTTCATCCACCGGTCAAGAGGCGTACTCGCTCGCCATGATGATGCTTGAGCACTTCCCCTCGCTGCCCGGCTGGAACATCCACATTGAAGGCACCGACATCTGCGCCGATGTGGTTGCGCACGCCAGCGCCGGGCGCTATCAGCGAATCGAAATCAACCGCGGCCTGCCCGCCCGCTTCGTCGTTCGCTACTTCGATCATCAGGGCGAATACTGGACCGTGAAGCCCGAAGTCCGCAAAATGTGCAACTTTCGCCAGGCCAACCTGTGCGGGCCGCGCCCGCCCTTCAATCGAGCCGGCGACCAGTTCGACGTAATCTTCCTGCGCAACGTAATGCTCTACTTTTCGCAGGAGACAAGGCGCGGCCTGCTGTCCACCATCCACAACCTTCTCCAGCCAGACGGCCTGCTCTTCCTCGGCTCAAGCGAGCAACCCGCCGACCCCTCAATCTGGACCCCGACGCTTGCCGGCGGTACGTGCTACTTCAAGCCGCGGTGAAGCAGAGAAGAAGGGAACGAGGGAACTAGTGTCCTATCTCTAAAGTCCGACCAACCAGTCTCAATCAAGCACTAAAAATGGGTGCCCCACCCTCGCGACGTCTTTGTTTTTGTCGCTAGGGTGGGATACCTCAAGTTTCAATCTGCCGGTACTTGGTTTTGTTTCTTATCAGTCCGCCACCGGCTTCACCGACCCGCAACAAATGAAACTGCCTCGCCGCTGCCATCGGCCCCATCGGGGCCGAACGATAATAGCCCACGGTGGAGCTTTCGTTCGCATCAGCGAACAGAGACGGAACCGTGGGTAGACGCACCGATACAACCTGCCGCCCCGGAGGGTCGGCTTGAATATTCTCCTGCTTCTTACCAGAAACGTAACCGCATATTTGTTACATTATTTTTGCTGACGATATTCGTTCGCAGCAATGCGATATCGACCGAACCCTATCAACTTTATGAGCCCCCCGCAGGGTATGTTTTTTGAGCTTTCAGCCGCCAGTTTTCCGCTCATTTCATCCTGGGTCAGAGTCCCGGAGACTTGCATAATTCAATTATGCGCGCATCGCCTCTAATCAAGTGCAAGAGGCGAGAGAAAGAATGCAGGCCAGCAGTGGAGGAGCTTATGAAAGCCTCAGTCTTTGTCGGCATCAGCGTTGACGGTTTCATGGCCCGGCGCGATGGGGCTCTTGATTTCTTGCCCGAGGATTGCGAACCCCACGGCTACGAAGAATTCGTGGCGACGGTGGACGTCCTCGTCATCGGGCGCGGGACCTTCGAGGTTGTGGCGAAATTCGCGGAATGGCCCTACGGCGAAAAGCGCGTCCTAGTCCTGAGCAGCAGTCCAATTGATTTGTCGAACCTGCCTCCTACAGTTACGCACATGCGGGGAGAGCCTGCTGCGATTGTTGCCGCGCTTGATGCGCAGGGGTTCCATCACGCGTATGTCGATGGCGGCATCACAATTCAGCGATTCCTGCGCGCCGGCCTCATCCAGAAGCTCACAGTCACCCGCGTCCCCGTCCTCATTGGCGACGGGATTCCACTCTTTGGAGCCCTGCCCTCCGACATTAAGCTGCGCCACGTCGCCACCCGAAGTTACCCGAGCGGCCTCGTCCAATCGGAGTACGAAGTTGTCGCGTAAAGTTGCGCTGCTACTAGCTGCCGGAAGTTGATGACTGCGTATGTCATGTCCGGTAATCGCGCCGTAGGCGCAGTGGTTGTTAGCCCCGCACTTCAGGGTGGGGTAAGCTGGCCAACCTGCACTGGCTAGTCCCGTAGGGACGGCGCACGGAGACTTCTCTTGCAGGGACCAACATGAGCTGACAGCAACATCCTACTGGCTATTGGCTATTGGCTACTTACTACTGGCTGTCTTTAAGCAGCTTCTCCACCTCAGCATGCAACCGCTCAGTGATCTCACCCTCAGTGGCCTCCGGCGAAAAGCTGATCGCGTCTCCCACATGCACTTCGAGCCTGCCGGAACGGAACCACCTCTTGTTGCCGGCCTTCAATTCACCCAATCCGCGAATGGCCACAGGCAACACCGGAACGCCGCTCTGTTTTGCCAGCAGTCCGATACCCGCTCTGAATCGCGCCAGCGTACCTTCCGCCGATCGCGTGCCTTCAGGGAAGACCATCACATTCATCCCGCGATCCATAGCGCGGCCCGCGTGCGCGAAGCTGATTTGAAAATCGCGCAGCCGCGGCAGAGGAAACACATTGAAGAGCGCCGTGATGAGGAAGTAAGCCGGCGGCCCGAACAGATAGAATCCCTGCATACCGCGCGGCTTTTCAGGGTCGCGCCAGTGCCTTAAGTCGTCCAGCATATCGGCCGACATAGCCACAGCGATGTGCCTGCGTATGCGGCCCTCGAGCGCGTATTCAATCAGCGGTCCGTCGTATGTAGTCACGTGGTTGCCGACGATCAGCATCGGCCCAATCGGCAGCGGCTTCGCGGGCCCATACACACGCGGGTTAGCAAGCAGCCAAACCAGCGGCCGCATCCCAGCCTCAACAAACGCAATACGGATCCACTCCACCAGCTTCCACCAAGGCCACAGCGGATAAACGTACCGCCGCTTCTGAACAGCGTTGAACTGATCTCTGATCTCTGTTCTCTGATCTCTATTTTCCGTTCGCTGTTCCCTGTCTCCTCGCTCCCTTGCTCCCTCGCTCCCTTGCTCCCTGTCTTCCCCCGCCAGCCTTCGCAAATCCCCCAGCGTCTCAGCCTCTTCCAGCAACCCGCTGCTCGACACCACTCCCAGCCGTTCTTCCAGTGCCGCGGCAAGCTGAACGCGCCCCAGGCTGTCGAGGTGCAGGTCTTCAGTAAGCCGCTGCTCGTCGCCCACGCTCCGATAGTTCTCGCCGGTAATCTGCGCAATCAGCGCAATCAACCAGTCTGACGAAGCGCCAAACGCCTGCTGACTGCCTCCGCTTTTCGCCGCCTCAATTCTGCGCAGCCACGCAGCCACCTCTTTGCGTTTCACCTTGCCGGTTGAAGTGCGCGGCAAATCAGGCTCGGGGTACAGCACCCAGCGGCGAATGCGCTGGTATTCGGCGAGCTTCGCGTTAGCTGCCTCAACCGCTGCCCCAGCCTGTTCGCCTGCACCCCGCACCGCCAGCACCGCGCAAGCCTCGGGCCCCGCCGCTGTCTCAATGCCCACCACCGCGCAGCCCGCCACGCCGGGTTGCACTTCCACCGCGGCTTCCATATCTTCAGGATGCAGGTTCACGCCCGACGCGGTAACAATCACCTCGCTCTTGCGGCCAACAAATTTCAACTCACCTGACGGCTGCACCTCGGCCAGGTCGCCCGTCGCCAGCCACTCTTCATCCCGCTGTTGCAGCTTTCCGCCCTGCCAGGTTGCGCCGCTGATCATGGCGCCCTTCACCAGCACTTCGCCATCGGGCCCCAGCTTTACCTCGCGCCCTGCCAGCGGCTTGCCGATGGTTCCCTTCGCCACATGGAAAGGATGGTTGAGCGTGATCAGCGCCGTAGTCTCGGTCATCCCGTAGCCCTGCACCAGCACGAAGCCGAGCCCGTTCCAGAACTGTTCCAGTGGCCCTGAAAGTGCGCCGCCGCCGGAGACGAACGCCCAGAACTTGAACCCAAACGCGCGATGCACAGCGCGGAACCGCCACCACCGCTGCCACGCCCTGATGCCCTTTGAAGTCTCGCCGCCTTTTGAAGTTTGACCGCCCTTCGACTGCTCAAGCCGCGCCGCCAGCGCAGGGTCCGTCGTCTCCAGATGCGCCTTCAAAACTGAGAGTACGCGCGGCACCGTGGCCAGCACCGAGATGCGCTCGCGCCGGACGAGCTCGATCAGCCGCGGCGCAGCCAGGCGATCTTCAAAGTGCAGCTCAGCCGTGTAAATCTGCGGAATCCACAACCCCATCGTCTGCCCGAACACATGGCTCAGCGGCAACGTGTGCAGAATCCTCAGCGGGTGTATCAGCTTTTCGTAGCGCAGGTACTTTTGCGAAGCGTCTTCAATCGGACCCACGCTGGCCAGCACATTGCCGTGCGTAATCACAATGCCCTTGGGGTCGCCGGTCGTGCCCGACGTAAACAGAATCTGTAGCGGCGTTTTGTGTGAGAGTCCAGCCACCGGCGTGGCCTCTTCAGCAGGTAGCTCGGTCGCCCAATCCTCGATTCGCACCTGCGGAATCTCAGGCCTGACACGCTTCAACTCGTCCAGCAGCAGCGCATCACCCACGGCCAGCTTCGGACTCACATCCGCGGCCACGCGCGCAGCAAAGTCGAGCGAGCCGTTGGCATCGAGCGGAACCACCAGCGCGCCCCGCCGCAGGCATCCGTGAAAAGCGGCCAGCCACTCGGCGCTGTTCTCGGCCCACAGCAGCACACGGTCGCCCTCAACCACGCCACGCCGCTCAAGCAGCGCGGCAAATCGCCCGGCCAGGGCAGCCAGTTCGGCGTAAGTCGTCGCCCGACGTCGGTTGCCCTGGTGGCGAACCACGGCAATGTTACGTCCGTATCGCCTGAAGTCGTCGACCAATGTAGCTAAATGTTCACGCATGATGGTGTTCCGGCAAGGATCATGGTAGCAGCGGCCCACTCGCACGCCCCAGGCGCTTGTGACACTTTGATCGAGTGCCGCACTCGCTGGCTGGCTTCAGTCCGCCACCGCCTTTCCGTCCCGCGACAAATAAAACTCTGGGTGCCCCTCCTGAGCGGAGTCGAAGGACCTGCTTTTTGATTTAGGTGAGACCTGGGATAGCACAAACCTCAACCCACCCGTCTCAATCAAGCTCTAAAAATGGGTGCCCCACCCTCGCGACGTCTTTGTTTTTGTCGCTAGGGTGGGATACCTCAAATCTCAATGTGTCGGCAGTTAGTCTTGTTTCTTTTCACGTCACTCACCCCGGTTACTGCCCGCACAACGGCCCGCAGGTAACTTTGGTATTAGCGCTTTAGTTGCCGCCTTCTGCTTTCTCCTCATCCGTTTGACCTCCGATAGGTGATACTTGTTCAGGGAGCGCCGCACGCCCTGTCCGCGCCGTGGCGATACTTGCCGTGAACACACTTGAACTGGTTTCAATTGATGCAATCCGCGAGGCGGCCAGTCGCATTGCGTCCATCGCAGTCCGCACCCCATTGGTGCGTGCGCCATTCGCGGGCATCGCAGGCCGGGGTACCGGTCGCGAAATCTGGCTCAAGGCAGAAAACCTGCAGCCCATCGGCGCCTTCAAGATTCGCGGCGCGGCCAACAAAATCCTCCAGCTTACCCCCCAGCAAATTTCCCGCGGCGTCATTACTTATTCCAGCGGTAATCATGCGCAGGGCGTAGCCTACGCGGCGCGAGAAGTGGGCGCCAAAGCCGTAATCGTGATGCCTTCGAACGCACCGGCCATCAAGCGCGCCGCCACTCTCGCCATGGGAGCTGAAATTGTGGATGTGGGCGTGGCCTCGAGCGAACGCCTGGCCCGCGCCCACGAGTTGATACGCGAGCACGGCTATGCCGTCGTGCCGCCTTACGACGACGAGCAGATCATTACGGGGCAGGGAACCTGCGGCCTCGAGATTGTCGAAGATCTTCCTCACGTTGACCTTGTCCTGGCGCCCGTCTCCGGCGGCGGATTGCTTGGCGGTGTAGCCGCGGCCGTAAAGCAGTTGAGCCCGCGCACCAGGGTCTTCGGCGTAGAGCCTGAGCTGGCCGGCGATACTGCCGAGAGTTTCCGCACCGGCAAAATCGTTACCTGGCCGGCCGAGCTCGTCAGCCGCACCCTTGCCGACGGCCTGCGCACCCAAAGCGTCGGCGAGCGCAACTTTGCCCACATCCAGGCCTTCGTCGACGGCATGATTACGGTGACTGAGGCTGAGATCCGCGCAGCCATGCGTGCCATCGTTTCCACCACCCGCCTGGTTCCCGAGCCCAGCGGAGCGGTCGCTGCTGCCGCTTTGCTCTTCCATCCCCATGAGCTGCCCGAATATCGTAATGCTGTGGCAATCGTGAGCGGCGGCAACGTCGATCCTGCTCTGCTGGCACAGGTTCTTACCGAACGAAAGGACTAGAAGAATGACAGAACCGTCAACCCCTCTCCACATCGGAGCGATCATCTATCCGCATATCGATCAGGCCGATTTTACCGGCCCGTTTGAGGTGCTTGCGCGGATCCCCGACTCCACCTTTCACGTTTTGTGGAAGGAAATTGTGCCTGTTCTCGACCGCAAGGGATTGATTCTTACGCCCGACACAACTTTCGCCAACGCGCCCGATCTCGATCTGCTCGTCGTTCCCGGCGGATGGGGACAGGAAGCTCTGATGGAAGATCAGGCAGTTCTCGACTTCATCCGTTCCCACGCAAAGAGAGGCAAGCACATCCTCTCAGTCTGCACAGGAGCGTTGATCACCGGCGCAGCGGGCTTGCTGCGGGGCGTCAAGACCACCACCCACTGGACGTCCTTTCATCTTCTTGAATACTTCGGCGCACTTCCCTTCGAAGGCCGCGTGGTCGTGGACGGCAAATTTCTGTCCACTGCGGGAGTCACCGCCGGCCTTGATGGCGCACTCTGGGCCGTGGAACTGTTGCGCAACCAGCGCACTGCCGAAGAGATACAACTCGCCATCGAATACGATCCTGAGCCGCCATTCGACAGCGGCAGTCCCGAGGTAGCTTCTCCTGAAGTGCTTGAAGCGGTGAGTTCTCAATACCAAACGATCGCTGCATCACGGCTGGCCACGGCCAAACGCATCGCCGCCCAGCTCGGAATCAAGGTGGAGGGCTAATCAGAGTCGCCGAAAGCAGTCCGGCGCAGTCTTTTTCGCGCTAACACCCGAGCAGAATCCGGGTCCAGGCAATTGGAGCCGGTTTCTGCTCTCTGCTCTCTTATCTCCGATCTCCGATCACTGACCACTGACCACTAATCACCGACCACTAATCACCAACCACTGCCCCCCGATGAACTATCATTTTCCAGTGATGAAGCAACGGATCCTTACCGTTTCCATCGTTCTGGCCGCGCTCGCCGCCAGCTGCGTTCTCCCGCTTGCCCATGCTCAAAAAAAGAGGCCGCAGCTCGAGAAGCCAATGGCCGGCCCGCGCGCCACGCCCCTGCGCATCACCTGGCTCTACATCAGCCCCGATACCGAAGCGCAAAAAGTAGCCAAGGTGCAGATCGGCCGCGAGATGGTGGTCGCCGAAAAGAGCGGTCCGTGGCTGCGCGTCTACGCCAACACCGACATTGAAGAGCTCCGCGGCAAAGACGCGCCCGAGATGCAGACCGACGAAAGCACCTCGCCGCCGCCCATCTCCGGCTGGATGCAGGCCAAGGGCGTCGTCATGGATTCAACCCCCAACGCCGACCAGATTCTGATGGGCGCGGCCGCCAATGAGGAGTCTCTCGCCTCAGACCCCAAGGGGCCGGCGAACTCCGCCCAGAGCGCGCGGCTGCTCTACCGGCGGCTCTCTGAGATGTTTCCCAACTCGCCCCTGGCCGCCGAGGCCGCATGGCGCTCCGCCGATATTCAATGGCAGATAGAAAAAACCGATGCCGCCACTCTGCCTTCGTCCAAGGAACGCGATCCCATGATGCACGAGCAGATGGATGAGGACGAACTGAGGAAGGTGATCAAGTACTACCCCGGCACGCGCTGGGCTGCCCTGGCCGCCTTCGACCTCCTCGATAACAAGCTTTGCGGCGAGTGGGAGGGTTCGGCTCAGTGCCCCGAGCGCGAATCCGGCCTCTACGAGAAATACGCTAACGACTATCCCAATGGGCCGCGCACCGCGGATGCGCTGTATCAGGCGATCTACCGGCTGGCCGTGCTGGTCGACATTTACTCATCAAACAACGACGACCACAAAGCCGACGAGGCGCGCAACCATGCCCACGAGCTGGCTGCCAGCCTCAAACAGCATTTTGCCGACACTGACTATGCGTATCGCGCCGCTTTGCTGGTGTACAAATTGGATGAAGGAGTGCCTGTCTACGGTATTGACCTGCAGTAAGCAGCTCTGACCCGGCCAGGACGCGTTCTCTCTTTCATCCGGACTTCGCCACTCCCATGTTTCACTTGCCCTTGGAGGCTTCTTGAACCTTTATCTCGTATCCGTGCTCTTGGGGATTGTGGAGGGGCTCACTGAGTTTTTGCCTGTCAGTTCAACGGCGCACCTGCGCATAGCCGAAGCGCTCATGAAGCTTCCGCTCGACGATCCCTACTGGAAGATGTACACGATCGTCATCCAGGTAGGCGCCATTCTTGCGCTCTGCCTGCTCTTCTTGAGCCGCATCGTCGGGTTCCTGCGCACCTTTCCCCGCGGCGAAGAGGGCGACAGGACTGTCTTCAACCATCCGCTTTCCCTCACCTTCATCGCTTTTGCCTTTACCTCTGTCCCGGCGCTCCTGCTCCACAAGTGGAGCGAGAAAAACCTCGGCAGCATCAAGGCCATGGCGCTGGCGCTCTTGATCGGCGGCGTTGCGATGTGGGTAATCGATTCCTGGTCAGACCGTCGCGACGCCGATACCACGCACGTGGAGCAGATGAACTTGCTGCAGGCCATCTGGATCGGCCTATGTCAGACCCTTTCCGCGGTCTTCCCCGGCACTTCGCGGTCGATGTCCACCATCGCCGCCGGGCAACTCGTCTCGCTCGACCGTCCCACCGCGCTCGAGTTCAGTTTTCTGCTCTCCATTCCCACCATGATTGCCGCCACCGGCTGGGACCTGATCAAGGAGATTCACCCCAGCAAGTCTGCGGCGGGCGCAGCCGTAGCCCACGTGGCCATGACCTCAAACCTCTGGATCATTCTCATCATCGGCACCGCCGTTTCATTCTTCGTAGCACTCGGCGTGGTCGAGTGGTTCCTCTATTGGGTGCAGCGTCATGGATTCACAGTCTTTGCCATCTACCGCATCCTGCTGGGCGGTGCGCTGCTTATCTGGGGAGCGAAGCTGATTGGCGGGTAGCGGTCATTGATTGGAAGGCAAACAATGGCGGAAGAGAATCCTGGCTTTTTTCGCGGTCTTGGGGACGGCTTGCAAGGCCACTCCCGCGACTATCGCAATAGATTGCAATTCATGTGGGTTTCTGTGGTCGGCGCTGGATTCGTTTGGGGCTGGGCATATCATCTGCGGGATTATCTTTCCTCTGAGACCGGTTCGCCCGGCCAATATGTTCAAGCGAACTTGGGAGCAACTGTCGTTTCTGCTGTCGGGCTATTGGTCTGGCCGATTGCTACGTGGCAGCCCCTCAACTTTATTGGAGCCTCAGAACTGGGTGCGACGATAGGCGTGGTGGCATTGGCCTTGCTTTGGGCAGTATTCTTCATCTTCCATATTCCCATTACGGCTAGCTTAGTTTTGCTGGTCATAGTTCCTCTGCCACTGGCGATTCCAAAAGGAAATCCGGACCGAGAAAGAGCCGAGTCTTAAATTTTCACACAGCGCTATGTGTGATATCCTACACAAAGCGGAGGTGAATCGTGGCAACGAATCTGGCAATCGACGACAAATTGATCGATGAGGCTCGGCGAGTGGGAAACCACAAAACCAAGAAAGAAGCCGTCAGCGCCGCGCTGACCGAGTATATCGACCGGCGAAAGCAACTGGAGATTCTCAAACTGTTTGGGACGATTGATTACGATCCGTCCTTCGACATTCGTAAGATGCGTAATCTTGATCGTATCGAGATCGAGCCGTGAAGGTTATCGTGGATAGCTGTGTGTGGTCGCTGATGTTGCGGCGTCGCAGAAATGCGAAATTGAGTCGTGAGGAATTATTGATTCGCGATTCGCTCGCCGAGGCCATTGCAGACGGTCGCGTGGCGATTATCGGACCCATACGCCAGGAAGTTCTTTCGGGCATTAAGGACCCAGTGCAGTTTGCAAACCTGCAGGCTGCCTTGAGCGTCTTTCGGGATGAGCCGCTTACGACATCGCATTTTGAAGAAGCGGCGCGCCTCTATAATCTTTGCCGCAGCCGAGGTGTCGAGTGCAGTTCGACTGACATTTTGATTTGTGCGGTCGCAGTCGAAAAGCAGTGGTCGCTTCTAACCAACGACATGGGACTGCTGCGCTGCATCCGCGAATTGCATGCTGAAGGATTCAACCTGTAACGGGTCTTCGGCAACCGTCTGGGGGGTGGACATCCAGGTTCCCCCTTCCGGTTTTGACAGGTGACCCCGATCTCAAGCGGGATCTTGTCGAGCCGAGGGTGCGCCAGGTCCCTCGTCCGCCGCGGCGGAGTGACCGGGGAGACCTCAAACCCAACCCCGCGTTTGGACGACCCTCAACCGGCGACCTATAAAGATACAAACTGTCCCACCCCAGGGGTTCACCCCAAAAGATGTAAAGGGGCCATCCTCGGTCGGCACTGAATTCAAATCACTTAGCCACCAATTTTGGTTGCAGCTAATTACACTCCTCCGGCGCAGAATAGTAATCAGAAACCATGAAGAACCAGATCATCTCCGCAACCAGCAAGACTCCCGAACGAAGCCCTGAATCAAAATGTCTTTTTTTCCCGTGAAACGGTGAAACGACATCGAATGGAATCAATCACCTGCCGTCACTGCTTTCACAGTTTCACCGTAAAGGCCGGGCATTCATCCCCCTGACCGGCTCACCGTCAGCACCGTAATGTCGTCCTGCTGCCCAAACTCCCTGGCCGTTTCAGCAATCGAGTTCGCTGAATTGTTGCTGATGGCCTGGGTCCGCTCGAACCCATAGAGCTCGCCGCTCGGACTGCTGGCCTCGATCACTCCATCGGTCAGCAGAGTGCAGAGTTGATTCGGGTCAAACTGCAACGTCATCTCAGAGTAGCGAACGCCCTCATCGAGACCGAGAGGCAAGTTGGCTTCGGTTTCAATCTCGACTCCATCGATATAAGGGTTGAGATGTCCGGCGTTGGCGACCGTAAGTTTGCCTGAAGGCTCAACCATGAGCACGAGACACGTTGCGAACCCATCGCCGCGGCCATACAGGCGGCGATTGAGGCCGGCGAGCAGAGCCGACGGACTCGTACAAGTCTCGGCATAAGTGCGCAGCGTTCCAACAATCAGCGAAACGGTCATAGCCGCCTTCAGGCCCTTTCCGCTCACGTCGCCCAACACGATAAAAGCCGAGGGCCTTTCAGGACCTTCCGTGTTTTCAATCGGGAGAATCTGGAAGAAGTCGCCGCCAACTTCCTGCGCAGGCAGATAGGCGCTATCGATGCGAAGGCCGGGGATTGCAGGCAACTCATCGGGAATCAGAATCTGCTGCACGCTGCGCGCTGCGGCCATCTCCTGCTCGACAATGCGGTTGCGATCCTGAATGCGGCGCAGGCGAAACGTCATGGCGATCAGCATGACGACAGCGAACAGCAGCCACGCCACGGGCCGCAGGTCGAAATCGAGATCGCCCCAATGAATGGTTTGAACAATGCGATTCGAGAACGTCCACCCCGCCTGCCAGTATCCCTCCACAACAGTGAGAAACAGAACGGCGCCGCCGATCCAGCGCATCTCAGCAAGTTTGCTCCTGAAGCACATGGGAACCAGAAGCAACATCGTGAAAGTTGCGAGCAAAACTGAGACGCCATAGGCGTGGAGCAGGAACGGGCCGATCACCGTGACGAGCGGAGTCGATCCGCGATAAACAGACGGAACCAGCAAGAGCAGATTCAGAAATGAAAGACCGCCAACAATTTCGAGCAAACGAAAGACTCTTGGAACAGGCCGCCCCAGAAACGAGAATACGAACTCCACGATGATTGCGGTTTGGATGCCGTTCCCGACGTAGTAGTCGAAGATGCCGACCCAGGACGGCATGCCAATGGTTACAACGGCGGCGAATTCGCCCACCCGGAACCCGAACAGCAGGGTAAGCAGCGCTCCGAGCCAGAAGTATTCGCGCAACCTTGTGTTGACTGAAAACAGCAAGAAAAACACCAGCCCAATGCAGCCCATCAGGGCAAAGCAAACATAGTGCTGCCAGTTGGCTCGCAGGTGGGCCAGAGTGTCTTCGTCAATAATCTGCTGGGTCTGGCTGAGCGGCGCAATAGTGGGATTCAAGCCCTGAACCGGCAGGAAAGAATGAACCTGAAGCGCGCGAATCGCTATGGTCAGTCTTCCATCGGCAGGCATCCCGGCCGGCAACTGCAACACGATGCGCGAATCCTGAGGTCCCTTGTAGTTTCCGAAACTGCCTGCACCGCCTATGAGTTGGCCGTTGACGAAGACTTGATAAACCGGCTCTTCACCCTGGACGATCAAGCCAAGCGGCTGCGAACGGAGCAGATCGGGTGGGAGGGTGACTTCAATTCGCCGCCATTCAATTCCATACCTTGAAACATCTTGACCGAATTTCCGCACGGTGCACCCGGTCGCGTCAACCGCGGCGCAGCGCGGGTCATCGCCGATGTGCAACTGCCATTGATCGAGTGGCAACCGCAAAAGGTCCGGCTGCTGGGCATGACCCAGCGTCAAACATGCAAACAGAACAAGACCCTGCAGGCAAATGCCGTACAACCAGCGGGGAAGCATGCGGCAAGCATATCCTGACCCGCCCGGATCGGAATAGCTGAAAACGCAACAAGCGGCTTTGGAGCCAGCGGGTTGGCAGCCAACCTGTCACACGGCGACCCCTGATCCCTGTTCCCTGATCCCTGTATTTGGGGGTGGACATCATGGTTCCCCCTCGCCGCTTTTGCCCGAATTCCACTTCAGGGCCGGGGATAATGATTACTGCTCTGCTTTTGTGGCGCTGCCACAGAGACTACCGCGTAAGTGCGTTTTGCGGCCAACCCCCATCATGAAGCCGACTCGCATCGTTCTCGAGCCCACACGCAGCCGCCCGGTAAACATCTTTCTTGGGCTATTGCTTCTGCTGGTCTCCGCGCTCCTGTTTCTCTCGTTGGCCACCTGGCGCGCTGCTGACCCATCGCTGAACACCTCCGCAGACCCCGCCACAACGCACTTGGCTCGCAACTGGATCGGCCTCTTCGGCGCGCTCATCAGCGACCTTATGTTGCAGGTCCTCGGCGTCACCAGCTTCCTCATCCCCATGTGGATCGGCGGCCTGGGCTGGACCTGGATGCGCTCCCGC
>Ga0182016_10001435_pt1 | contig 29059 bp, 30 predicted proteins | sample 712S2MmetaG_FD_120491 | JGI IMG/M metagenome (GOLD analysis project Ga0182016, IMG submission 120491) | Permafrost microbial communities from Stordalen Mire, Sweden - 712S2M metaG | ecosystem: Environmental > Terrestrial > Soil > Wetlands > Permafrost | place: Sweden: Stordalen | collected...
ACTTCGCCTGCCTGGCGAAGGCCGGGACAGATTACCAGCACCGTGTCGTCGCCCGCAATGGTGCCCACCACATCTGTCCAACCCTCGTAGTCCAGGGCCGCGGCGAAGGGCTGCGCGCCGCCCATTACCGTGCCGATTACCACCTGATTCATGGCCTGGCGCACGCGCAGGCCAAAACTTTCCATCATCTCTGCCACAGAAGGCGGGCTATCGTCTTCCATCGTCGCCGTAGCGCCATTGCCGTTGCCGCTCGGCAGGGAGTAGCCGCCAGGCCCCTTGGAGAGCCGCATTTCGTGCAGATCGCGCGAGAGGGTGGCCTGCGTGACCTCAAAGCCGCGTCGTCGCAGCTTGCGGCGCAGTTCATCCTGGTTGGTGACCAATGAGCTTGCCACCAGATCCCGAATCGCTTTGTGCCGTTGAAACTTCATTGCCGCATTCCTGAAAAAGTGAAAGCGCGGCCCGCAGTGCCGCGGCCGCGCATGAATAAATATACAACGATAGTGCATAACTATGCAATGGTTGCTCGCAATAAAGCGTGAAAAAATGCGCCGGTTCGCAGTTTTTCTTGGAGGGGAAAGCCCACGGCATCGGACTTGCGCCGAAGATTCGGCCGATTGCAGGATGCGAAGGCGGAGGGCTTAAGAATCTTAAACAGAAAGATGTGAGCTAGAAGGAAGGGGAGAGTCAATCAAGGAGCATTCCTTTTGCAGCGCTTTTGCCGGTACATCGCCGTTTCCGCCTCGACCAGCAGATCCTCGAGAGACTGTTTTTTGTGTTCCACGGCAGTGGCATAGCCAACGCTGAAGCTGAGTGAGAATTGCCGGCCTGTTTCACTGTTTCGCGATGCACAGACGGCCTGTAAACGCTCGGCCGCAGTCGTAATCGCCTCATGGCCGGACTGGCTGGCCACAGCGAATTCATCCCCGCCGATTCGTCCCAGAACATCGGTTTCGCGGAAGGTTGCCCCGATGATTTCTCCCGTCTCGGCCAGGAATGCCGAGCCAACTTTGTAGCCGAGGGAGTCGTTGATCTGCTTCAGGTTGTCCACATCGATGTACACAACTGAGAACGGCAACTGATTACTTTGCGCCAGCCGCCGCGACTGCTCGGCGAGCAGATAGAATCCCCTGAGATTGAAGAGGCCTGTCAATACGTCGCGCAGAGAGAGGTCGTAGATCTCCATCTCCATCCTGTGGATGCGCCGGGCAAGAACCAGCAACATGACAAACGCCAGCACCGTCGCAACGGAGGCAAGGATCGAAGCGGCGTGTTGCTCGGAAATTTGCAGCGCCTGCATCATGTGGGCTCTGCCCATTTCGCGTAAGAACGGCAACACCAGAAGAATAGGCGCGATGACTCTGGCGATTCTGCTGCCGATCCCACGTCCGAGGAAGATGGCGAAGACACTGTCTTCAGCGCGGGGAAGAACGGCCGCCAGGGTCAGCAACAGCAGGCAGGCCAGGCTCTGTGGCGAGGTCATGACGGTGGTGGAGAGACCGAACATCCCCATGGCGCCGAAGGCGTATCCGGACACAAGGATGAGGAGCAGCATCAAGAGGAGGAGGGCGAATAGATCGGCCACTTGAATAGCCATTCGTTTTCGCGCGCGGATAAGGAGCATCTGAATTCCCAGAAGCGCAAAGCCGGCAGCCGTCTGAGCAGACATTCTTTCAGGTAATAGGAAGGAGAATCCGCGAGCGAAGAGAGGCAAACTGTCGATGGCATGGGAGGCTTGGAGCCCGTATCCGACGAGTATGAAAGCGCCTATCAGCATGACCAGGACCGCGAGCATGAGGCTGAGTTGGTGGAACCGCCAGGAACGCTTTGGCGCGGCGCACAGGAGGCACAGTACGCTGAGCAGGGCGGCGAGCGCGGAATCAGCATTCATGAGCTGCCAGCCGTTCGGCAATATCCGCCCCAGTTCGGGGACTAGCCAGCCGGCCAGGGTAATGGCCGCAATCCCTACCACTGCGCCCAGAGAGACGCGCTTGATCCAGACCAGCTTACGCAGCAGGTCCAGGTCGGGTTCGATGGTGAGTGAAGCCGCAGTGATCTTGGGCATCATGGATTGGCTGTCGTTCGCAATCTGCTCAGGGTAGAATTTTCTCGGTTCCGTTCCAGTTTACTGCGAAAATATGCCTTGCCGGGGACTCAAATCCGCCAAGTCAGCCGCGTTCGTCTTTGTGCCACGGTGGAAATTCTGCGCGGACGGGTGGTTCTTTCACCCCTCCGCACTGATAAACTCCCGAAATGGCCGCACTGCAAAATTGGCAGCGTTGCCCTTTTCAAACCAAATGACCCCTGTGACTCCGATTTCTACCCTCAACGATCTTTTTTGCCGCGTAGCCGCGGCAGCCAACCCCCGTGCCGTGATTTGGCAGGACGAGTTTGGCCAATGGCAACCCGTCTCCTCCGAGCAGATTTACCAGCGTGTCAGGGCTCTGGCCCAAGCCTTGCTCGGCTGGGGCGCAAAAAAAGGCGACCGCGTTGCCCTAATTGGCGAGAACCGCTGGGAATGGGCTGTTGCGGATTTTGCCACGCTGGCCATTGGAGCGGTGAATGTGCCGATCTATCCCACACTCACTGGCGAGCATATCGCGGAGCTGGTGCGGGACGCCGGCTGCCGCATTGCCGTGGTCTCAACCCGGCAGCAATTTGACAAGCTGAACGCCGTGCGCGGGCAGACGGAGCTGGAGCGCATTCTGATCATGGATTCAGCCGCGCCGCCGCAGGGGGCCATTGCATTCAGCGAAGTGCTGGCCGGGGCCGATGAGCGCGGCGGCGAGCGCGACCCAGTTTTCGACGCGCTGGTGCGAGCCGTGGAGCCCAAGGATGTAGCCACGCTGATCTATACATCGGGAACCACCGGCGAGCCCAAGGGAGTGGTGCTTACGCACGGGCAGATCGCCGCGAATCAGAACATTTGCGCGGCCGATTTCAACTTCTCCTCCGCCGACTCCTGCATCTCGTTCCTGCCTCTCTCGCACATTACGGCCCGTGCGCTGGACTACGTGATGTACCTTTATGGGGCGCAGGTGGCCTATTGCTCGAAGTTCGACAAGCTGCCGCTGGCCATGCGCGAAATCCGGCCCACGGTGCTGGTGGGTGTGCCGCGCGTATACGAAAAGATCCGCCAGGAAGTGGAGCGGCGAGCCGCGCTGTCGCCCGTAAAGAAACGCATTATCGGTTGGGCGATCGGCGTTGGCGGCAAGCATATCGACGTGGTTTACGGTGGCCGCAAGCCCGATTCGCTGGCGTGGAAGCTGGCCGACAAGCTGGCTTACTCCAAGGTGAGGGAGGCATTTGGCGGGCGGGTCAGAATCTTTGTTTCCGGCGGCGCGCCCCTGGGGATCGACACCGCAAAATGGTTCGCATCGGTAGGGATTGCGCTCTGGGAGGGTTACGGATTGACGGAGACTTCGCCCGTAATTTCTTTGAATACTCCCCTGAAGCACAGGATGGGTGCGACCGGAATGCCGTTGCCCAACGTGGAGCTGAAGTTTGCTGAAGACGGCGAGCTACTGGTTCGCGGGCCGTCGGTCTTTTCCGGTTACTGGCAAAAGCCGGAGGCGAATGCCGAGTGTTTCGATGCGGATGGATGGTTCCGCACCGGCGATATTGGCCACCTGGATGCGGATGGATTTCTGTACATCACCGACCGCAAAAAGGAGCTGCTCAAGACCTCGGGCGGCAAGCTGGTTGCGCCCCAGCCCATTGAAAACAAGCTCAAAAACAACCCCCTGATCGCGCAGGCCGCGCTGGTGGGCGATAGGCACAAATTCATTTCCGCGTTGCTTTCGCCCAACTTTGTGGCTCTGGAGGATTGGGCAAAGCACCACGGTGTTGACGCGAAGTCCCGTGCCGAACTCGTCGCCGACAGCCGCATAGTTGCCCTTTACGGCGAGATTGTGCGGACGGTGAATGGCGGCCTGGCCAATTTTGAAACCGTCAAGCGCTTCAAAGTGGTTGCCGATGAATGGACGCAGGAGAGCGGGGAGCTTACGCCCTCCATGAAGCTCAAGCGGCGGGTGATTACGGCTCAATACGCGGCGGCGATCGCCGCACTCTACGCCGACGAAGCGACCTCGCGCGGCGAATAGGGAAGGTCAGGCCGCGGCCCAGTTCCTTGCCATAATGGGCGCCTTTGCCCCACAGCATGTGCAGCCTGCTAAAGAAGGGCGCGCCTCCGGCGCCAACCGCCAGCAGAGCGCCGAACAGGATGATCGCGTCAATATTGAGCCGCCCCGCGTCCGACCAGTAGGCATCGGGCTCCAGATCAAGCCAGATGGAAAATTCATCCAGAGTAAGCGCCGCGCCCACGCCGAAGCCTACCGACATCAGGCGGCTGAAAAAGATGGAGAGCGCCGAGTGCGACCGCCCCAGGTCCAGCAGCCAGCCGTAGCCCACCAGCAGCAGAATCAGAATCCCCCAAACCAGATGGTGAATGTGGGTTCCATGGATCACCACCCACTGAAAGCGCCCCTGATGATTCACAATCCGATGGACGAGGACGCGGACCCCCACAAATGTGAACAGGAAAGAGACCGACGCGATGAACATGCGGCGGCGCGGGCGGTCGGGGATGGTGGCGCGAATGAGGTATCCGAGCCGCGTCAACTGCAGCAGCACCAGCAGGACGATGACCACCAGGCTGGCAAACGCCAGCAATAAAAGCGCTCCCGTTCCGGGCATATCTTATTGAACCACTGTCCGCGGGCAATCCCAAGCGGGAAATGCCGCGGGACCAAGAACTTTGCACAGCGTGAGCGCGGCCACGATCAGTGGAGTGCTAAGGTAGATTGACAAGAACTCCCAAATCTCTGGCTACCTTTTGCAAAGGCTTATCGCGCGTCCACAATTGCGTTCCTGGCGTTAGCAGACAGGAGGCTATTAGATGGGCGTCCGTTAGTCCAATGCCCTTCGAGTAGAGAGTGTGAACCTCAATCATGTGGCGCACCTCATTCAGCTGTGCCACCCGCACTTCAATGAGCGCTTCCAAGTCATCAAGCCTTTTTCGCCGGTTGTGCAGCGAGCCAAGAGCAATCTCCGCAACGATAAACGGGTGCATTGCAATTTGTGCTGTGCTTAGACAACGCCTCATCTCCGGGTTGCTGCTCCGGAGGTGGTCAACCCAGACAGATGTATCGGCCAGAATCATATGCCTCGATCAAGCGTGCTGCTCATGCGTCTTGGGCATCGGATTGTCAGCTCTCACACGCTTGATGTCTTCTAAATCCGGCTCAGTACCCCCAACGGCCGCAAGCCGGCGCGAAGCCTCAACGTGAATCAACGCCTTCAACGCTGCACGGAGAAGAGCCGTTCTCTCCGTCACGCCCGTAAACTCCTGTGCCTTGCGTACCAACTCGTCATCGAGCGCCACAGTTGCTCTCATAAATCCTCCTCCGTATCACCCATATTATCACCAATAGGTGATAATATCCATGTGCTTGAACCGCGTTCTGAGATCGCCTGAGGAACGCATCGATCCCCACTTGGACTAGGCTGCAACCTGATCTAAGAGCGTGCCTCGCCAATACCCCACAAGATCAAGTCCATAGTTGGATTTCCGCGCAAAGACGGAAAGTCTTCACCCGGCGTGAGCGCGGTCACGATTCTGCTTGACACCGGCGGAGTACACTGGTCAAGGCGTCGAAATCGGCGTTCTTAACGAAGATTTCCACGTTCTGGCCGCAAAGCTCAGGGGCATGTTCCCGGCTCGGCCTGTACGCCCCACGCGTGGAATGGCCGCGCACACTTCGATCAGGAGATTCTTACCATGCGAGTTGCTTTGTTGACCGGCGGCGGCGATTGCCCCGGACTGAATGCCGTCATCTACGCGGCTGTGAAGAAGGGCATCAACCACTACGGCGACGAGTTCATCGGCTTTCTCAACGGCTGGCGCGGCGTGCTGGACAACAATTTCATCCCCCTCACACTGGAAAACACCGACGGTATTCAGTTGAAGGGCGGCACCATCCTGCACTCCTCGCGCACCAACGTGAAGAAGATTCCCGGCGGCATCGAGAAGGTTCAGGAGGTTCTGAAGGCCAACAAGATCGACGCCCTGATCGCGCTGGGCGGCGACGACACGCAGTCTGTGACGCTGTTCCTGAGCGAAAACGGCGTGCCCAGCGTGGGCGTGCCCAAGACTATCGACAACGACATCAACGGCACCGACCAGACCTTTGGTTTCGACACGGCTGTCGCCATCGCCACCGAGGCCGTTGACCGCATCCGCACCACCGCCGATTCGCACAACCGAGTGATCGTAATTGAAGTCATGGGCCGCGATGCCGGCTGGATTGCCTATGCGGCCGGTGTGGCCGGCGGCGCTGACGTGACGCTGGTTCCCGAGAAGGAGATCGACATCGATCACGTCTCCGCGCTGCTCAAGTACAACTACGATCGTGGCAAGCACTACGGCATTGTTGTGGTTGCCGAGGGTTGCCATCTGCCCGAAGTGGGCCAGGTAATCAATGAGAACGCCCAACTGGACTCCTTCGGTCATGCCCGCCTCTCGGGCATTGGCGAGGCGCTGGCGGGTTTGATCGAAAAGAAGACCGGCTTTGAAACCCGCTCGGTGAACCTGGGACACACCCAGCGCGGCGGCGTTCCCACGGCCTACGATCGCCTGCTTGGCCAGCGTTATGGTCTCCATGCCATCGACATGGTGCATGACAAGAAGTGGGGCCGGATCGCCGTGCTCAAGGGCCTCGACGTCACCGACATCACCATCAAGGAAGCCATCGCCACCAACCGCCGCCTCGATCAGCGTTTCTTCGACGTGATTGCGGATCTGGAAGCGAAGGTATAAGTTTTCAGGGATTTCCCGACCCCGCGGAAAGCCATCCTCATTGCGAGGGTGGCTTTTTTGCTTTGGCGGGCGGCTTCCCCGGCATCGGAAGATAGTAGGTTAGAGTGGGGTTGTGCAATACCGCCCCTACAAGTCGGATGACTTCGCAGCGTTGTACGCGATTGAAGAACTCTGCTTTCAGCCTCCGTTTCGCTTTGGCCGCCGAATGATGCGGGGGCTTGTCGATAGCCCCAATGCAGCCACCTGGATCGCCGAGCAGGATGGGCCGATGGCCGGCTTTGCCATCGTCGAGTGGACCGAGCAGACGGGCGGGGTGGTTGGCTATATTCCAACCATTGAAGTTGCCCCGGAGTGGCGCGGCCATGGCATTGGCGCAGAACTATTGCGCCGCGTGGAAGGCTCGGCGCGCGCCGCGGGCGCCAAAGATATCTGGCTGCATGTGGATGCGGAGAACACGGCTGCGATCCAGCTTTATGAGACAAACGGCTATGAATACGAGGGCAGGAAAGACGGCTTCTACGCGCTTGACCGAGCGGCACTGGTCTACGCCAAGCCGCTCCGAGTTTGATGCGCGGAACGCGCTATCCCACCCTAGGCGCAAAAACAAGTACGCGCCGAGGGTGGGGCACCCACACAACCCATACCCCTGACCTCACAACGTCCGAGGAGATGCACTAGAGTAGGAGCATGTTTGTGCGGCGGCTCTCCATTCAGCGGATCGACGGCTCCGGCGCGGCGTATCCGTGTCCGATTCGGTGGATCGATAACTTTGCCATGCGCAACTTTACCAACGACGCGGTCTTCGACGACACGCTGCCCGCCGCGGATGGACTGCTCGAAGCCGGGAACCGCGTACCGCTCGACCGGCTGCAACCCGCTATGGAAGACTGGTTTCGACGCAAAGGCTACCTCAAGCCCGAGGAGCGGCTTGCAGTTAAGGAGATTGCCGGTGCCGGCTCGCTGCCCCATAGCTGAAACTCGGCCTCGCGGCGAGCTTTCAGCCCAGCGTTCTCCTGCGTTCCCACGTGGTCCCAGCGCAGCAACTGACCGCGCGCAGCTTCATACTGGCCCGCGTTCAGATCTTTCAGCAGCGTGGATGTCGACAGCTTGCCCGCGCCAAGATTGAAGCAGAAATCCACCAGCGCGTCGAACTGGCCCTGCGTGAGAGCCACTTTCACCAGGCGCAGGACGGCCTGCTCGGATTGATGCACATCGCCAGCCAGAATCTGCTCTGCCAAAGCCTGTGAAATGCCATCGGGAAAGAACTCGCCCGGCAGCAGCCGATGGCCGTAGCCAATGGTGGCAAAGCCCGCCACGTCCAGATAGGTATGACTGCGAAAACCCTCAGACCGTTTGATCAGTTCAAGTCCTGCCGCGCTCAATTGCATTGGTTCCCCTCGCCGATGGCCCTGAATAGGGACAATTCAACGCTAGCAGGGATCTGGAAATAATCTGCAAATCGAACGCAATCGAGCGAAACAGCGAACTCTGGTCTTTCCTGTCGATACTCTATTCGCTGTCGGGCTGCTTATAGGGTTTTTGCAGCCACTGGCGGGCTTCGTTGACCGCGCCCTGGGTGTTGTCGTTGGTCTGCACGGCTAGCCGGTACTCGTTGATCGCGCGGTCGCGCTGGCCGGTAATGTCAAAGATCTTGCCGATCTGAATGTGGCTCCAGACCTCGGTCCAGCGCGGCTCCCCGTCCCCGCGCAGCGCCTCCCGGTAGGAATTTACGCTGGCCTGGTAGTTGCGCTGGGTAAAGAGCAGCTCGCCAATGCGGTAGTTGGCCAGAGAACTCGACGGGTTGGCTTCAAGAGCCTTCTGGTATTCGGCCAGAGCGCCGGTCAGGTCTCCCTGGGCAACGAGCTGCTGGCCTTTCAGGATGGCGATGCGCACTTGCAGGTCCGGCGTGGCCTTGAGCAGCCAGTTGTTAGGATCGACGCTTATCTTGCGCGGGCGGCCAAAGGTATCCGCAATGTATTGCGTGTCGGTACCCACGACATCCACCTTCTGGATTTCGGTCTTGCCGTCGGTCTCGACACGCAACTCGACGGGCATGCGGAAGAGGTCGAGATCCTGCTGAATTTCGCCGATGGTGCGGAAACCCTTGTTGTTGCCCAACCGGTAGACGGCGTATTTGTTGGTGAACTGGGGCGCGCCAGTCCCGTCGATCCACTGGGCGAAGAAGGGAGTCAGCTCCTGCTGGCTTTGCGCCTCGGCGACCTTTAAGAAGTCGGCGGTGCGCAGGCCGCTGTCGGTGTACTGGCTGAGAACTCCCTTGAGCGTATCGAGAAATGCCTTGTCGCCTAGCTCCCAGCGGAGCATGTGGAAGACCATTGCGCCCTTTTCCAGCGTCGCCGACTGGAACTCGGGCGAGAAGGGGCTGAGCCGCGCATCGCTCGACAGCGGAATGGTGTCGTAGGCCAATGCTCCCGCAGCGACATCCTGCATCGCCGTCCGCATAGCGCCTTTGCCGCTTTCGTCCTCGATGTACATCAGTTCGCCATAGCGGCACATGCCGTTGGTGATCCAGGCATCGTTGAGGGTGCGCGGGCTCACCTCGGAACCCCACCATTGGTGGGCGATGGTGTTTGCCAGCAGCCGCACGCTGCTCTTGTCGCCCACGCGGGAGCCAAGAATGGCTGCCAGTTCCGGCGCCCACACGGCGGGCAGCGTATCGTCGGGCAGTTCGACGATGTTCAAGCGGCTGGTCTCCGGCGCGCCAAAGCTGTCGGTAAAGAAGTCGAACTCCTTCGTCGCCGTCTGCGCCAGTGCGTTTGCCGATGCCTGGTGGCTGATGGTGAGATAGACCTTGACGTTTCCGGGACCAGCCGTGACCGGACCCACATAACGACCCGCGATCACAGTGCCGGGGAAGCCCGGCTTGGTCCAGTTGAAGTCGTACTGGTCGCCCTTCTTGCCGTTGGCCAGCGTCACCGGCTTTGCGGCTCCCTGGCTGCCGCTGGCAAAGACCCGCATCCCTTGGGGAACGCGGATATGCATCTCGGCCGTGAATCGGTCGGTGAGGTAGCCGGTCATGGGAAACCAGCGCGCGGGATAGAGCAGGTAGGCGATGGGCTCCTGGATCGCGGCTAGCTTGAGGCCCTCCACCGGGCCGTCCTCGTTGCCGGTGATTGTGCCTTCGTACGCGAAGGTCCAGTGGGATACCTCGCCCTTTGCGATGGGCGCGGCTGGAGTGACGCGAATGGAGCCGTCTGCCGTTCGCTCACCGGTGAGCACCTTGCCGGTTTCGTCGGAGATCTTGGTCACTTTGAGCGCCGGGTGGAAGCCGAAGCTGACCACTTCAGTGTTCTCGGGCGCCGTGAAGCTGACCACCGCCGTGGCCGCCAGGTGGTGCGTGGCCGGGTCAAGCTCGGCGTCGATGACATAGCCGGAAATGGCCAGCGTGGGGCGCTCGGGGCGCTGGGCGGCCAACGGAGCCACGATTAGCAGAGCGCAGGCCAAGTGGCCCGCAAATGACAACATCTTCATTTTCATACGCACGCAAACCTTCCCGCAGCCATTGTTCGTACCATTTCTGGATTTCAGTAATTCTTCCTGGCTGAAAGTGGAGGCAGTCTCAGCAAAAAGGCCGTCGTCTGCTCTTGGCGCTCAATTTACCCGCTTCCTGACATCCACCACGATCGTCTCCGCGAGTCTGTCTTGGGCACACATTCTGTTCCTATCCCAAAATATCTGAAGAACACCTAGACCTCCTTCCAGCACCGCGGCTCCATAGCCAAGCGCCCGCTCGAAAGATTGCCAAAGGCCCAATCGTTCACTCGTCAGCGACACGATTCGAGTCCGCGCAATCCACTTGCCAGGGGTTCGGCCATTGCCAAAGTAGTTGCACAGCCCCCAATAGAGAAGCATGACAATCACATTGCCGATCTCGTGAAAATCCCACATCACATGAATATCGGCCTCATGCAGCGCGAATCGACGCCAGACAAACTCCAGTGGTCCCCAAACGATCACGGCCAACAGCAGGTCGATATAAAACCCCACGAATCTCTGCCAGGGCGCTGCCAGAGGCATCCCGTTCAGCGCCTCGGTTCGCGCTGTCTCATGCGCCTGAAAGCTGCGCCTCGCCTTTCCTTCTTTCTCGCTCATTGTCGCGCTCATGGAAGCCATCATAACCGAGAGCATTCTCCTGACGAAGCAAAGCCCTTAATCCCGCGCCTCAGATCTCGCTCTTGAGACCAGGGAAAGCACAACAATTAACCCGAGATCCCCAACATCTCCAACGTCACTGCAGTCACCCGGTCAATCGCGCCACCGACGGACTGTTTGCTCAGCAGACCACGAATCCGCTTGAGTTCCTCCATCATTGACTTTCGAGAAGCCCCGTCCGGTAGCAACCGGTCGATCTGTTGGACGATATTTGCCGCCGTAAAGTCATGCTGGATGAGCTCGGGCACCACCCGTTTGCCGGCAATCAGGTTGGCCATGGCGACATGCGGAACCTTCACCACCCGTTTGGCGATTGCGTAGGTCACAGGCGAAACCCGGTAGACCACTACAAAAGGATTGCCGATCAGCGCCGCCTCCACCGTGGCTGTGCCGCTGGCCACCACGGAAGCGCGGGCGTGCAAAAGCGCGGCTCGGGCGTCTTCCACCAGGCGGATTTCGAGACCCGCGCCGTGGGCTTCAACCAGCCGCCGAACCTCCTCCCGCTGCTTCGCGCTGAGGGTGGGCGCAAGCGGGATAAGAAACTCATATTCGCCGCCCAGCGCCCGCGCCGCTCTCAGCATCTCTGGCAAATTGTCGCGAATCTCTTTGGGGCGGCTGCCCGGCAACAGGCCGATCCAGGTTTTTTCAGGGCCTAGCCCGCTCTCCGAGGCAAACTGCTCGCGGGCGATCGACGGCAGCGGCAGTTCCGCCAGCGGATGGCCTACAAACTCCGCGGCCACGCCCCTCTCACGATAGAACGGCTCCTCGAACGGAAAGATGACCAGCATCCGGCTGACATATTTTTGCACCAGCTTGATGCGGTGCTTCTTCCATGCCCACAACTGGGGGCTGACAAAGAAGACCACCGGAACGCCCAGCCTATGGAATTCCTCGGCCAGCTTGAAGTGGATGTCGGGGAAGTCGATGAGCACGGCCACGTCGGGTACGCGCTCGCGGATGGACCGTTTGAGCTTGCGGAATTCGCGGTAGATGCGGGGCAGGTGGCGCAGGACTTCCGTCAGCCCCATCACGGCCATGTCTTCGGAACGCACCACCGGTTCCAGGCCGGCTGCGGCCATCCGCGCCCCGCCCATGCCGAAGAATTCGGCCGTCTGGCCGGATGTTTCGAGCTGCTTCTTGAGAGACTCGATCAGCAATGCGCCGTAGTGCTCGCCGCTGGCTTCGCCTGCCGAGATGAAGAAGGTGGGGGGCATAAGTGCGCTCGCGCCGATTCCCGCGCTGGCAACATCATAGAGGCTTGGCCGAAGCGGCCACACCGAACCGTTGCCTCCGAAACCGGCCTTACGCCGCGGATTGGGAACTTTTGACGAGATCTTTCAGCGGACGCCGTGCGCCAGGAGCCAGGCTCCATAGGGCAGATCGTCGTTCTGGATGTGGGCGTTGAACCAGTAGCGAAGGAAGTTCAGCGACTGGCCGGTCAACTTCACGTCCCCATTTTCAAAGCGGGCCGCCAACTCCTCGATCTCTTCGACCAGGGCCTGGTGCTTGAGTCTGTGCGCCGCAAGATCGGGATATTTTGTGGACGCAAGCACCGCCTCTTCCGACGCGAAGTGAGCGCGGGTGCGTTCCATCACCTTGTGGAGCAACTCGGCGGTCCGGTTGCGCTCCACGCCCTGTACCACGGCGTCATGAAGCTCGTTAATGGCTTCGTACAATTCCAGGTGTTCGCCATCCATGGCTTCCACACCCAATTTATGCTTGTCGTTCCAGGTCAATAAGGCCACAGTGTTGCTCCTAACCAGGGATCTCCGGCGACGGGCATATCAAAACAAGCAAATCACGAAGGGGGTGAATCGCAAACGGACACGCTCCTCCAGATAGAAATATCCAGAAGAGCCTGTCGTTAAAGAGAGCTTATCAGTTTCTTTGACTGGAGTGTGGCGGATTTCTCCGCGCGCGCACGGCGGCGGCGAGTTCCTCGAGCAGGGTGTGGGTCTCAGCCCAGTCGATGCAGGCGTCGGTGATGCTCTGGCCGTAAACGAGCGGCTGCCCCGGAACCAGCTTCTGCGCCCCTGCCACCAGATTGCTCTCGATCATGACACCGATGATGTTCCGGTTGCCTCCGGCAATCTGGCCTGCAACGTCGTGGCAAACGATCGCCTGACGCCGGTAGTCTTTGCTGCTGTTGGCGTGGCTGAAGTCGATCATGATGCGCGGCTGCAGGCCGGCCTTCCGCATCTGAGCAGCCGTCTGGGCTACGCTCTCCGCTCCGTAATTCACCAGTCCTCTGCCTCCGCGCAGAATGATGTGGCAGTCCGGATTGCCCGTCGTGACGAAGATGGCGGACTGACCGTGCTTTGTATGTCCCAGGAATGTGTGGGAGTTGGCGGCGGACTGGATGGCGTCGATGGCCACCTGCACGTCGCCGGAGGTGGCATTTTTGAAGCCCACCGGGCAGGAGACTCCGGAGACGAGCTGGCGGTGAACCTGGCTCTCGGTGGTGCGTGCTCCGATTGCGCCCCAGCCCACCAGCCCGGCAATGTACTGGGGCGAGATCATGTCCAGGAATTCGGTGCCAGTGGGGACGCCCATCTCCGCCAGGTCCAGCAGCAGCCGGCGCGCCTGGCGAAGCCCGTCGTTGATCTTGTACGACTGGTCGAGATACGGATCGTTGATGAGTCCCTTCCAGCCGATAGTGGTGCGGGGCTTCTCAAAATAGACGCGCATCACGATGCGCAGATCGGCGGAGAACTCCTGAATTGCAGTCTTGAGCAGGGACGCGTATTCGCGCGCCGCTTTGGTGTCGTGAATGGAGCAAGGGCCGGCCAGGACCAGCAGTCGCGAATCGCGGCCGTTGAGAATCTCTACTATCTCGTTGCGGGCGTTGTAGATAGTGGCTGAGGCCGCTTCCGTGACAGGGTTTTCTTCCTCAAGAAAAACGGGCGGAAGTACAACCTTGGTCCATTGGATACGAATATCTTCAGTGGTGTGGAACATGGTCCTCTTTCTTGTGGCGCATCCCGGTCCAGTACCCCGGCTAGACAAACAGGGCCTGGGGAAGAGACTGGACGCCCTCTTCAAAATCTACCAGCCTGAGGCCGGGTCTCGATTTCGGGATCCGGGCCGCCTGGTCATCCGCTGAATTAATCTGCAAGAATTTGAAAATAAATAAAAAGGGGGGATTATTTATTTGGTAAACATTTTGCCCTTCCGTGCGGCACGGTTAGGGGTCAGGGAATGGCCGATCGTCGCATGCCGGTCACTGTTCATTCTGATATTGTGCGCCGGCGAAGAGATAAAATCTGCAAAGAGCCGCGGGTTGGGTTTCGATCCCACGAGCAGACGCACCCGCGCCTATTCCGCAATCATCCCGAGGGTTCCCAGCCACGTCTCCACTAACTCCGGCCATGCCGTCACTGGAAACCTTGTGCGCCGCAGCCCAAACGCATGACCGCCCTGCGCATACAAGTGCATCTCCACGGGAACCCCGGCGTTCTTCAGCGCAATGTAGTAACTCAGCGAGTCATCGACATTATCCACGTGGTCATCCTCGTTCTGAAGCAAGAATGTAGGCGGCGTCTGGCTGGTGACATGAAGATCGGGATTCAACGCGAGGTTTTTGCCGGCAGTCGCCGGATGGGGAATCACAAACTTTTTGACGCCTTGCTGAGCATCCCATTCCGCCGCGGGAAGCGACAGATGCCCCGGATAGATAACCATCGCAAAATCCGGGCGGCAGCTTTCCTTATCGGCAGCGTCTTGAGGCGGATAAAGGCGCTTCTCAAAATGCACACTCATCGCCGCCGCCAGATGCCCGCCAGCCGAAAACCCCAGCACCCCGATCTTGTGCGGATCGATATGCCACTCCGCCGCGTGCAGCCGCACCAGACCCATCGTCCTCTGCGCATCCTCCAGGGCCATCGGCGATTCCGGATACGGCCCCGATTTCGGATAGGGCCCCACGTTCGTCACGCGGTATTTCAGCAGCACGCACGTGATCCCTCTGGGCGTCAGCCAGTCGCAGACCTCGGTACCTTCCAGGTCGATGGCAAGAATCCGATAGCCTCCGCCTGGGAAGATGACGACCGCAGCGCCCGTATTCTTTCCCGTGGGCGCATAGACCGTCATTGTTGGCTGCGAGACGTTGTCCACCTCCACCACCGGCCTGCCTGCTATCAGATCGTCCTTCCCCGAAGACTTCGCGAACTCCGGCCCCGCGACAGGCTGCGCATCCGGCGCACCCCCCGGCCATATCGGAATTTGCGTATGTTCCGGCGATGGCTGCCAGGTAAACTTTTGTGCGCTCAGACTGCCGCACGCAAATACAACACAGAGAGCAAAGAGCAAAGGCTTCATCACAATCCCCACAGACTAAGAGTACGACTCACCGCCGCGAGCCGGCGCTACGGGGCGGCGGCAGGGTGGGTTTTTCTCACATGGAAGAAGGCCTTCAGCTCGGGCGAGAACTCCTGGACCTCGTGGACTACGCCGACGATGCCCAGGCGAATATCGCCAAACTGGACTCCCTGGACAAGAGGACTGTAGTGGGGCGGATACCACAGCTTGCCGATCATCGAGCCGCCATACATCCCGGCGAGCTGGGGCAGATCGGGTACGATATTGCCCTGCCGGTTGTAGGTGAGGAAGGTCATCTCAATGGCGTGCCCGCCGCGGCGGAAGAGTCCCTTGCAGCCACAAGGGAAGTAGCGGGGATCGGTGCCCGCGGCGGCGGCCAGGCCCTCGTGGATGGAGCCGCCCATGAAGAACTGGGCGTAGTCGCTGCCGAGGCGGCGGGCGAAGCCTCCGGTGGTTCTGCCCCATGCGGGCGGGTCGTTGTAGCTCTGGGTGATGGCGGCGATCATCCAGGCGTTCACGTGCAGGGTTGGCGAGCCGCCGTCCTCCTGCCACCAGCGGCGCAATCGCTGGCGGGCATCGAGGGGCTTGTAGGTTTTCGGGTCGAAGGGGGCGTTCACCGGGGTATGAATCGTGATGGATTGCGCGCGGGAGCAGATGGGCGCAAGCAGCAAAAGGAACAGGAGGAGGAGGCGAATAGGAGACACATCCAGAGGAGTAACACAGCAGAGCAAAAGGGCTGTTAATTTGCTCGCGCCGGGCCATTCAAAGTTGGTATTGGCCGGGCGCGCCAGTTGCTGCATCCTGTGCGCTCCTAGCGAATCTATTGGAAGAGTCAGGGGTGGCTGTTACTTATGAAAAGCGCAATCGTTGAAAGCTATGGCCGCGCGCCGCGCTATGGGGAGTTTGCCGATCCCGTGGCCCAGGCAGGACAGCAATTGGTGGCAGTCCGTGCGGCGGCGCTCACTCCGCTGACGAAGAGTATTGCCGCCGGCAAGCACTACAGCAGTGGCAATAGTTTTCCCTTTGTGCCGGGCGTAGACGGCGTGGGGCGGCTTGAAAGCGGGCAGCGCGTCTACTTTACCTTTCCAGAAGCGCCCTGTGGCTCGATGGCGGAGCGAACGGTGGTGAAAAGCTCGAGGTGCATTCCGCTGCCGGATGAGTTGGACGACCTGACAGCGGCTGTGGCGGCCAATCCCGGCATGTCGTCCTGGGCGGCCTTGACCGAGCGTGCAGAGTTTGTGGCTGGCGAAACCGTCTTGATCAACGGAGCGACCGGCGCTGCGGGCCGCCTCGCCATTCAGATCTCAAAGCACCTGGGCGCCAAATCGGTGATTGTCACCGGGCGCAACCAGGCCAGCGTAGCGCCGCTCGCCGAGCTTGGCGCTGACATCCTGATTCCGCTCGACCAGGAACCGGAGAAGCTGACTGAGAGCTTTCGCCGCAACATCAACGAACATGGCGTGAACGTGATCCTCGACTATCTGTGGGGCGCATCGGCAGAGAGCATCCTCAGCGCTATCGCCGGCCATGGATCGGCCGAAGGCGAGCCGCCCATCCGCTTTGTGCAGATCGGCTCCGTAACAGCCGAATCCATCACCCTGCCGGCGGCCGCGTTGCGCAGTTCGGGCCTGAAATTGATGGGCAGCGGATTGGGCAGCGTCTCGTATGCAGGGCTTGTCCGCTCGATCGCCGGACTGATGAGCGCCATTGTGCCCGGCAAGTTCAGGATTGAAGCCGAAGCTGTGCCGCTGAGCGAGGTGGAGACGGCATGGAACCGCGACGCAAGCGGCCGTATCTCGTTCGTCGTATAGGCCTGGAGATGGACCATCGGATCGATTGCCGGGTCACCGGCCCTTTGAGCCGGCGATGAAAGAGCGATTCAGCCTGAAAACTCCCTGCACCCTGTCTGGCTCTATGCGAATCCAAAGCGGCAAAGGAGAAACTTCCCCATGTCTCAAAAAATCGCATTCATCACCGGCGGAAACCGCGGACTCGGCTTCCAGACCGCGCTCGAACTCAAGGATGCCGGCGTGAAGGTTGTCATCGGCTCCCGCGACCTGGCTCAGGGAGAAGCGGCTGTCGCCAAGCTGCGCGCTGCGGGCGTGAACGCCGACGTGCTCCAGTTCGACATCACCAAGCCGGCCGATTACCAAGCCGCCTACGACTACTTCAACTCCAAATATGGCCGCCTCGACATTCTGGTCAACAACGCCGGAATCGCTGGCGGCACGTTCCCCGGCATCGGGCCGGAGCACACAGCCTCCGAGGTTCCGCTGGATCTGCTGCACAAGGTCTTCGAGACGAACTTCTTTGCGCAGGTGGCGCTGACCGAGGCGCTGCTGCCGCTGCTCCAGAAGAGCCCTGCCGGACGCATCGTCAACCTCTCCAGCATCCTGGGTTCGCTCACCCTCCAAGCAGACCCGCAATCGCCCATCTACCACGCAAAATCCTTCGCTTACGATGCATCCAAGACCGCGCTGAACGCCTTTACCATCCATCTCGCCTATGAGCTGCGCGATACCAAGATCAAGGTCAACTCGGCGCACCCCGGCTGGGTGAAGACCGACATGGGCGGCCCGGAAGCGCCGATGGAACTCCGCGAGGGAGCCAAGACCAGTGCCGCGCTGGCCACACTGCCCGACGACGGGCCGAGCGGGGGCTACTTTCATTTAGGTCAGCCGCTTCCCTGGTGAGCGGCTGAAATCCAACGTCTCGAAAGCAGACGCCGCCAGCCGGAGAAAGCCGTCCAAGAGAGAAGCTCTGGGAGAAAGCAGGTGTTCATCGTGAAAAAGAGGGTTTCCCAGGAAGTCGAATCCGCATCTGGCTTGATCGACGTAAAAATTCGTGAACTGGCCGACTGGCGCGGAGAGATGCTGTCCCGCCTCCGCGCTTTGATCAAGCAGGCAGACCCTGAGGTTGTGGAGGAGTGTAAGTGGGTGAAACCTTCTAACCCCGGCGGGGTGCCTGTGTGGTCCCACAACGGAATGATCTGCACCGGCGAGACCCATAAGAGCGTCGTCAAGATGACATTCGCCAAAGGCGCCTTTTTGGATGACCCCGCGGGTCTGTTCAATTCCAGCCTCGAGGGGAATCTGAGGCGCGCCATCGACTTCCGCGAAGGCGACAAGGTAAACGAGAAGGCCCTGAAAGCTCTTATTCGCGCCGCCGTGGCTTTGAACACTGCCAAGGACTGAGAGGCCTGAGGGATTTCTACGCTGGTCGTGTGGCGGACCCTAAGTTTTCAGAATCTGACGATTCCCTCAAAGTGGGTGTCTGATCCTTCCGCAGTTTTTTCGCGGTTGGGAAGACGGGCGAACGAGAACCGAGCCTGCCGTGGCAGACCCCGTTTGGAGGGCTTGGGATATTGAAGGTTGGACAGTCGGATGCCCCGTCCTTTCATTGTTATTGATTTAGAGGTGGGAGACCGCAATCCCATCATGCATCGAAGTGGTCCGAAAGCGTCTGCCGACGGCAAGCGGTCAGTGCAGCCAGCGCAGCGCGGCCGGCGTGGCAGGGTCGGCCGGCGGCACGGGTAGCACGATGAAGCCTTCGCGCCAATGGCCGTCTTCCCGGCGGGGCGGGTTGCCGACGATGCGCGCGGCGGCGGTGTTACGCTCTTCGAGAGCCAGCCCCGGAAGGCCGGCTACGATCGCCTGCAACTGGTCGTGATTGGGCGGGCGGCTGGTGGTGATGGGGATGAGTGAACGCAGCGCGGCATACGACTCGGCCAGATCGCTCACTTTGGCCCGGCGCTTCGCCGGCAGGGGCTTCAGTCCCAGGGACTTCCAGGCCTCGTAAGGGCAGCTCTCCACCAGAATCCGTTCCTGCTTCTGGTCGAGCGCGGAGCCGGGCTGCTCCTGCGTGGCAAGCCTGCGCCAGCCACGCCGGCAGAGCGCGTCGTAGACATCCAGACAAAACTCGGCAAAAGGCCGGCAGGTGATGGGCTTTACCTGGCCCGGCAAGCCGGTTTTGGCGGCCCGGTTGAGCTGGCGCTCGCTGACCCGCGCGTACTCCAGGCCGTTCGAGCGCGACTTCCAGGCCTGCGGTCCGTCGAGCATCATCACACGGATGCCGCGCACGCCGCAGAGGTGGTTGAGGCGACCGGCCAGAATATTCGCGTCAACGGGGCCTGCCGGGCCGGGCGAGAAATCGGCGTTGAGGCCAGGAGCGAAGGCGGGGATAATCTCGCATGCGATGGAAGGTTGGGCCGGCTCAGGTTGATTTGGTCCCGCAAACGCCGGCTGGAAGGGCAAGCCTGAACCGATTGGATCCAGCGACGGAGAGTGCGCTGAATCCACCCGGTCCAGGACCACGATGCCCAGGTTGGACCAAAGGCTGTACGCGAGATCGACAGAGAGGACGGCCACGGCCTAACGCTACCTGCCTGACCCGCTTGAGGACAAGATTGGAACAGGGCAAATTCGCCGGAGCTGGCCGCAATTGAAACAGGGGACCGAAATGGGAAGCAAAGACTGGGCGCCCGAGGATTTGAGGGGGGGCCAAAGGGCTGACAAAGCCTCATCGCCCGGAAACGAGCTTTCCTGTATACTGGTTGAAGCCTCAAGAGGGCAGGGGAACCCCTGTCTCACGGGCTTTGCGATGGGGCGACGAGCCCCGCCCAAAACGAGAAGAAAATGCCCAAATTAAAGACCCATACGGGCGCGAAGAAGCGCTTCAGCAAGACTGGCACCGGCAAGATCAAGCGTGGCCAGACGAAGACGCGGCACATCCTTACGTCGAAATCGCCAAAAGTGAAGCGCAAGCTGGGCCGGACCCTGCTGGTTTCAGACGGCGACTACGCGAAGGTCGCGCGCATGATTCCTTACGCCTGACCACCTGCTGTGGTGCGGACCTTTGCATTGGGTTCGTGCCGCTGCTGTTGATGGGCCAAGACAGAATTGGCCCCCGCCGGATGCGAAACGCGTTCGCACCGGCGAGAGATCGAGGCTTGCAAGAGCGAGTGAAGAGGTTTACCGGCCTGAATTGATGGCCCTCCTGCCTCCAGCCGCATAACCGAACGCAAAATGGAGAATACCCAATGCCCCGCGTAAAACGCAGTACCAAGCGGAGTGACCGCCGCAAGAAGATTCTTGAGAGAGCAAGCGGTTATTTCCTTACGAAATCGAAGCTCTACCAGGCAGCGCAGGAAGCCGTCGAGCGCGGCCTCAAGTTCGCCTACACCGGCCGCAAACAGAAGAAGCGCCAGTTCCGCTCCCTGTGGATCGTGCGCATCTCAGCAGCAGCCAAGCTCAACCACACCAGCTACTCGCAGTTCATTAACGGCTTGAAGAAGGCCGGCATTGAGCTTGACCGCAAGATTCTGGCCGACATTGCCGTGAAAGACGCAGCGGGCTTCACCAAGCTGGTGGAGCAGGCTAACGCGGCTTTGGCTGCGGAGAAGAAAGCGGCGTAAGCACGTAGTTGCAGGAAGATCAAACGGCCCGGAATCCAGCGGATTCCGGGCCGTTCTGCGTTTGGAATAAATGGGCAAAAATAAGACTATAGTCGCATTATTGACGGCATGGTGTCGATTATCGAATTATAGATGGTTATTTTTTGGGCTATGGGTGTTCCTCTGCGATCTTTCATCCCGGAGATCGGGATCTTCTGCCCAGCCGGCAAAACGCATGAGGCCGATCTGCGCATCGGTTGGAACGTCGCCAAGGAAGACGGTTCCTTGCCGACGAAAGCTGGCGCCATAATCGAGCGAAAATCGCATATATTCGCATTGTTGACATTTATATGTCAATCATGAGAGTATAGAGGACAGATTTTGGCCTATAGGCGGCAATTCATGATCCATCGCTTGGAGATCGAGAACTTCTATTCCATCCGCGAGACGCAGGTAATCGACCTGCGCATCGGCGCGAAGGTGCCGGACGATGAGGGCCGGTTTGCCCAGATCAACGACGGAAGCGGCGAACGGGTACCCAAGACTGTGGCGCTGTTCGGAGCGAATGCCTCCGGCAAATCGAATGTGCTCAAGGCGCTGTCGCTATTGCAATGGTTTCTTATAGACAGTATTAAGCTGCCAGCAGGTGCTGGACTACCATTCCCAAATTTCGCGGATTCAGAATGCAATACTAGGCCAACCCGCATCCGGGTCCATTTCGATTGGTCTGAGGATTTCACCAACAAGGACTTGCTTTCGGCGTTGCAGATTCGGCGTACTCGGTATGTTTATGAAGTACGATTTCAGAGCGAGCCGAACAAACCAGGAAAGATCGTACTTTCTGAAGAGTTGCGCCAGCAACCCGAGACGGGGAAATCTCGTCGGATCTTCGAGCGCAATCAAAAGGGCGAAGTTCATTCTGATTCCAAATTCCCGCTAAAAGGGCTTAGTCACATCCTTTCAAAGCTCCGCCCCGAGGTGAGCCTGACTGCAACGATTGCCCAGTTTGCTGAGCATCAATCAACGATTGCATTTCTGGCTTGGGCTAGAGGGATTGCTACTAACATTCTCTCGGAGAAAATGGAACTTGATGACAGTACGGTGATGGGCTATTACCTAATCAATCCGTACATATTGAGTGAGTTGAACCGCGTTATCGAGAAAGTGGACCTCGGGATTCAATCCGTGTCGTTCCTCCCTTCACCAACTGGGCCTTTTGCAGCCTTTACCCACCAAGGCTTGGGCATGAACCTTCCACTCTACATGGAAAGTCAAGGAACCAGGCAGTTCATCAAGGTATTTCCGTCGATACGAGATGCCTTGGATTCTGGAGGTATTGCAGTTCTTGATGAGTTGGACTCAGCAATTCATCCAATGCTGCTCCCAGAGATTCTGCGCTGGTTTCACGATCCAAAGGATAATCCGCTCAACGCGCAGTTGTGGTTCAGTGGGCACAGTGCCTCGTTGCTGGAAGAATTGAAAAAGGAAGAGGTCTTTTTCACGGAAAAGGACCAGCAGGGTCGGACGAAGATTTATGGGCTCGGCGATATTGAGTCGGTGCGACGCTCGGACAACTTTTACCAGAAGTATCTGGGAGGCGTGTACGGCGCTGTACCGCGCATTGGATGAGCCGGTTGCGCATTCAGCAGCGTACTCGCATCTATCTGGGATGCGAGGGGCAAAGCGAACAGAGCTACGGGGCGCGATTGGGCCAGATTGCCGAGGCTGCCGGGCTGCAACTTCATTTCGATAACGACGTTCTGCAACCGGGCGGCGGCGATCCTCTGGCCCTTGTTCAGTTGGCTATCCGGCGAATAAGAGAGAAAGAAGCCAGGCGCGGCATTTTTGCTTTTCGAGCGATCCTGCTAGATCGGGACAAAGTCGGGCTAATGCCGGAGCGGGATGCGCAAATTGGACAACTTTCAAGTAGGAATCGGTTGCATCTGATCTGGCAAGAACCCTGCCACGAGGGTTTTCTGCTGCGGCATCTGGAAGGCCACGAAACGGTGCGGCCTCAAACGAGTGAACTGGCGGCGCAGGCATTGAAACGCATCTGGACCGAATATGACAAGCCCATGGCTGCCATGCATCTTGCCGGCAGAATCGACTTGCAGGCGGTTCTGCGCGCGCGTTCGGTGGAATCCGCATTCAAGGAATTTCTCGACCAAATCGGACTGACACGGCGGTGACGGAGCTCCGTCCAGAAAACACGCAACGGCTTGCGCAGTGCAAACGCATCCCGTCTACGAGATTTGCGCAGCCTTTGTTTCAAAGAGCGCTGCTCCATGCAATGGTTTATCCTGCTGTTTACGCATGATGAACGAAGAGATACCCAATCTGACGGCATTTGACGAGGCCGCGCTGGACAAGGCGTTTGCCTTGGTGGAGCGGCAGGCGCGCGGCGACGCTGCCGCGATCGACGGCGACGCGGCTGTGGAGGCCTTTCGGCTGAAGTGGCTAGGGACCAAGCAGGGGCGGCTGAAAGAAGTGTCGGCCCGGTGGCTAAAGGCTGCTCCTCCTGAGGCCAAGAAGGCGCTGGGACTGCGCTTTAACGCGCTCAAGCCGGTGGTGGAGGGGCTGCTGGATGCGGCTCTCGGCGCTGGGCCAAGCGACGCGGCGCTGGCTGCCGAGGCCATCGACATTACACTGCCGGGATCGCGGCGGCTGACCGGGGCCGAGCATCCCATCACGCGCACGCTGAATGAGATTACGAGCGTGTTTGCGGCGCTGGGTTACTCGGTGGGCGTGGGGCCTGAGGTCGAGACCGACTACTACAACTTTGAGTGCATGAATTTTCCGCCGGGGCATCCGGCGCGCGATACGCAGGACACGCTGGTGGTGGCCGGGCAGGAGCGGCGCCCGCAGCGCGACCGGCTGCTGCTGCGCACGCATACCTCGCCGGTGCAGATGCGGACGATGGAGTCGCAGCCGCCTCCGGTGCGCATCGTGATTCCGGGCAAGGTACACCGCAACGACGCGGCTGACGCGACGCACTCGCCGATCTTTCATCAGGTCGAGGGACTGTGCGTGGATACCAACATCACCTTCAGCGATTTGAAGGGCACACTGGACCACGCCATGAAGGCGCTGTTTGGTTCGGCGGTGAAGACGCGGTTCTTCCCCTCGTTCTTTCCGTTTACAGAGCCCAGCGCCGATGTGCAGATCAGCTGCATCTTCTGCGGGGGCAAGGGCTGCCGCAAATGCAAAAACTCGGGTTGGATCGAATTGCTGGGATGCGGTATGGTGGACCCGGCGGTGTTTGCGTTCGCGGCGGAAAAGCAGCCGGGATACGATCCGAAGAAAATCTCCGGGTTCGCGTTCGGAATGGGCGTCGAGCGCATCGCGATGATGAAGTACGGGGTGAGTGAGATCGGAAGTTTTTACGCAGGGGATATGAGGTTTCTCGGTCAGTTTGTTTAGCAGGTTGGCGCGCTTTGCGCAATGGCGAGTTGGCAGGTTCGCGGCATGAGCAGGACACGGCACTATCGGGATTTGATCGCATGGCAGAAGGCCATGGAGCTGGCGCGGATGATCTATACGCGGACCGAGGAGTTTCCGAAATCCGAGACGTTCGGACTGCGCATGCAACTGCGCCGGTCTGCCGTGAACGTGGCGAGCCACATAGCCGAGGCGCATGGGCGACTCAACGACGCAGAGATGCGCAAGGGTTTGGGGTCGGCACGCGCGGCGATTAACGAGTTGCAAACGCAGACGGAATTGGCGGCGAGTCTGGGTTTCTTTGACGATGTCGCGAGTACCGAACTGCTGGACTTGGGAACGCGCGTTGCCAAACTGATCAATGCACTTCTCGGAGTGCTGGAGCCGGAAAGCGAACCCGCGAACTTGCGACGCGATTAGCGCCAACCTGCGAAAAGAGAATATGACTCGATGAAGATACTGACAAAATGGCTTCGCGCGTATTTGCCTGAGCTACCGAAGGATGACGCGCAGCTTGCCGAAGACCTTACACTTCGCGGGATCGCGGTCGAGGGCGTCGTCGATCTTAGCAAGGGCAATGGCTCGCTCTTTGAGATGGACATTACCACCAATCGTGTAGATGCGATGAACCACTACGGCGTGGCCCGCGAGGCGGCGGCGATTTATGGGTTGACTCTGCCGGAGCTATCTTATGAACTCCCCAAAGCCCGCCAGGCCGCCAAGGCCTTCCCGGTGCGGATTGAGGCCGAAGACGCTTGCGGGCGCTTTACGGCGCGGGTGCTGCGAGGCATCGCCATTGGCGACTCAAGGGACTGGTTTGCGGGTGCGGAGGTTGCCACGTATTTTGGACTGCTGGAGCAGAAGCGCATCTCCAACGCCGTAGATGCCACCAACTTTGCCTGGCTAGCGATGGGCCAGCCCACGCATGCCTTCGATCTGGACAAGATTGAAGGCGGCATCGTGGTGCGGCGGGCGCGGAAGGGCGAACGGCTCAAGACGCTCGACGGCGCGGAGCGCATGCTCGATCCGGAAGACCTCATTGTGGCCGATCACGCCAAGCCGCTGGGGCTGGCCGGCGTGATGGGCGGCTGGGACACCATGATCACCGCGGGGACCACGAACGTGATGGTGGAGGCGGCGTGGTTCGATCCGGTGGCGGTGCGGCGCACGGCGCGGCGGCACGGATTGCATACCGACGCCAGCCATCGCTTCGAGCGCGGAGCAGACTTCAATGCCGCTCCGGTTGCCTCGGCGCTGGTGAGCAGCATCCTGCTGGCCAACGGCGGCTGGATTGAGGGCGAGCTTGTGGACGCGCGGGTCGCGGCCATCGAGGCGCGGACGGCCAACCGCAAGCCGGTGGCGCTGGCGCTGAGTGAGGTGCGCCGCATTCTAGGCGCGACGTTAGATGCGGAAGGGATAACCGCGGCGACGGTGGAGGGCGTGCTGAAGGCGCTTGGGTGCGGTCTAGCAGGTCAGCAAGTCAGCGAGTCAGCGAATCGGGATAACGCCGCCTGGCAAGTCACGCTGCCCAGTTGGCGGCTTGACCTGGAGCGCGAGATCGATCTCATCGAAGAGGTTGCGCGGGTCTACGGCTACAACCGCTTTGCCAACACGCTGCCGGCCTTTGGCGAAGGCGTGCGCGCGATGCCCTGGGCTGAGAAGGAATTCGAAATGCGGCGCACGCTGCTGACGGCCGGCTTTCATGAGGCTATCGCCAGCACCTTCTGTTCAGCGGCAGAAGCCGCGTTGACCGCGCCGCAACCGGGATTGGTAGTTCCGCTGGGCAATCCTCTCAGCGACGAGGCGGGCGTGCTGCGGCCTTCACTTGTGCCGGGAATGCTGGGCATGATCGCGGGCAATCTGCACCGCGACGTGAGCGACGTGCGGCTCTTCGAGCTGGGCACGGTCTTCAGTGGCACCACGGACAAGGTGGAAGAACGGCCCGCATTGGCCTTTGGCTGTGTGGGCAGTTTGCCTGAGCAGGGGGCGCTGCACGCCGCGCGAACCCTTGAGTTTCATGACTTGAAGGGCGTTGTCGAGCAGCTTTTGGCGCGGCTCCAGGCGCGGACAGTTTATTTCGACCGCTTCCCTGCCGAAGCTGGGCTTACGCCTGAGTGGTTGCATCCCTACCGAGCCGCTCGAGTTGCGGTGGAGGGTGAGACGGTGGGCTGGTTCGGCCAACTACATCCGCGCGAGGCCGAGGCCAGCAAGCTAAAGGCGCCGGTGCTGGTGGGCGAGTTGTATCTGGACAGGCTCTACGAGCTGCCGCTGCGCAAACCGGCTGCGCGGGAGATTTCGCGCTTCCAGCCGGTGCGGCGCGATTTCTCGCTGGTTTTGGATGAGAGCATCGGCTGGGAGCAGATTGACCGGGCGCTGGCCGGTTTGCAGATTCCCGAGCTTGTGGATTGGCGGGCGCGCGAGGTCTTTCGCGATGCAAAGCTAGGCAAGGGCGAGTACTCGCTACTTATGGGCGCTACCTTTCAGGCGCAGGATCGCACGCTGCGCGAGGAAGAGTTGCAGAGCTTTCAGGCGCAAGTGGTGGAGGCCGTTAACAAAGCGGGCGCAAGGCTGCGGACTTAATAAAACAAGGCAATAACCTGGATCGGCGCTATACTTGCACGGATGCCGAGCATTTGAGCGGAGGGGGCCCCAATGTCTGAATTTGCCTGGGATTCTGAGGTGGAGAACCGGCCGGTGGCGGAACAGAGCGAATCGGAAGCGCCGCCGGCAGACGAACTGCAAGAAAAGCAGCCCGACGCGCCGGCTGCCTCAACGGAAACGCTGGCATTGAGCGTGAACGATTTTTCGGCTCTGGAAGAAAAAATCCTGCGCGCCGTGAACATGGTGAAGCGGGAGCGGCAGACGCGGATGGCAGTCGAGGAGCGTCTGGCGACGGCCGAAACGCAACTGCGCGAGCAGGTTCCGCTGGTCGAGCAATTGCAAAGTGAAGTCAGCGCACTGCGCGCCGAGCGCGACAAAGTGCGGCAGCGTGTGGAGCGGATGCTGGCGCAACTCGACGCGCTTGATCTCTAATGGCGAGGGTAGGAATGGCTGAAGAAAGAGGCGCAAACGCAACTGGTTACGTGACCGTTGAAATCTACGACCAGCTCTATCACCTCTCGGGCCAGGATCCGGCGCACATCCGCGAACTAGCTGCCCGTGTAGACGCCAAGATGCGCGCCGTGGCTGCGCAGGGCCGCACCGTGGACTCGCTGCGAGTGGCCGTGCTGGCCGCATTGAATCTGGCCGATGAGCTGTCCCGGACCGCCGGCGCGGATGCCAAGGCCGGACATGAGCGCGCAGCCAGCCTGCGCGGGCTTTTGGACGAAGTGCTGGATGAAGACTGGAAGACGGGGTCGTAGGCTCCGCAACTTTACTTGACAACTGCGTCTTAACTAAGACACTCCAACCGGGCTGTACGATTCAATGCTGGGGAGGATAAGTATGTTTCGAAATCATCTGTTTGACCACAAAAGACTGATTGCCTTGTCCGCGCTGGCCCTGGGGTCTTGGGTAGCGCTTTCCGCGGCCGGCGTCTGCCAGGCTGATGCGCCCGCGCCCGACGCTGCCAAGCCGGACACCGCACAGGATGGCTCGGTCAAGACGGACGCGGCTAAGCCCGACGTCGCCAAGCCCGAAGCAGCCGGTGCGGAAGCGACCAAGCCCGGCGAACCCACCGACCCAAAGGCTCGCAAAACCTTTGCCGGCGCCATCGAATGGGAGAACCATCGCAACTACGATGCTGCGCTCGACGACTTTCGCAAGGCCAACAAGCAGGACGGCGGACATTGCTGGGAGTGCCTGCGCCGCGCCTATGCGTTGGCAATCAAGATCGATGCCTACAAGGATGCGGTGGAAATAGCGCGCGAATGGCTGCCGCTGGCGCCTTCGGACAAGGCAAAGGGCGAGGTTGAATTCCGGCTGGCCATGGCCTTGCAGGAAGAGGGTATCAAAGAAAAGAAGGAGCAGTGCATCGCTGAGAGCGCTAGCGGCTTCAAGGCCGCGATCGCCGACGATCCGGGGATGGCGCGCGCCCACTTCCATTACGGCGTTACGCTGGCGCGCCTTCATCAGGACGATGCCGCACGGGCGGAGTTCACAGCTTTTCTCGATCAGGACCACAAGAATCCAACGCTCCATCCGCGCGCCGAGCGGTTCGTCGATCACATCGAACTGGCGCGCGCTACCATGGCTCCGCCCTTCTTCCTGACCACGCTCGACGGGCAGCATATTTCCATGGATAGTCTCGCCGGCAAGGTGGTGCTGATCGATTTCTGGGCTACATGGTGCAGCCCCTGCGTCAATGCGCTGCCGCACATCCGGTCCATCGCAAAGAAATTCGACGGCCAGCCGTTTGTAGTGCTCAGCATCAGCCTCGACTCCGACGGAGCCAAGTGGAACCAATTCGTCGAAAAGAATGGAATGACCTGGATGCAGTACCGCGACGGCGGATTCAGTGGACGAATTGCCAAGCTATTCGGCGTAACCGCGATTCCGGCCACCTTCACCATCGACGCCGATGGCGTGCTTGAAGACCAGCATGTGGGTGACGCGGGCATCGAGGGCAAGCTCAAGAAGCTGATTGCGCGGGCGGTGGAGATGGGCAATCGCCCGCCCGTCACATTGGAGGTGGACAAGGCTCCGGGCGGCGCTAACTAGGGCCGGCACACTCCCGGAATTGGCTCCTCGCTTCCCAAAATCGGGGTCAAAAACGTAGCACAACCCGCGTATCTTGCACAAGACTTGTAATTTCCAGCGGGGACTCATACTATCCGCAATAGAAGCCGGCCTGCAAAGCAGGTGGGTGGTCAACGCTGGTTGAACCAACATTCATGAACAGGGGCTCAACTCGACAATCGGTTCTGTGTGCCGTGTCCGCCAGTCCGGAATGCCTAATGAACCGCGGAGAGCTCCACCGTCTTAGGACG
>Ga0182016_10001436_pt1 | contig 29055 bp, 16 predicted proteins | sample 712S2MmetaG_FD_120491 | JGI IMG/M metagenome (GOLD analysis project Ga0182016, IMG submission 120491) | Permafrost microbial communities from Stordalen Mire, Sweden - 712S2M metaG | ecosystem: Environmental > Terrestrial > Soil > Wetlands > Permafrost | place: Sweden: Stordalen | collected...
CCAAATGCGCTGACTAATTTGCTCGCTGCGTTCGAGGACCCTCAGGTCGCTGCGGCATACGGTCGGCAATTGCCCAGGCCCGAGGCGAAGGCGATCGAAGCACATGTGCGCATTTTCAACTATCCGGCGGTTTCTGAGGTGCGGTCTCTGGCGAACCGCGAACGGTTGGGAATCAAAACTATCTTCCTCTCTAACTCGCTGTCGGCGTACCGGCACTCTGAACTGGAAAGTGTGGGGGGATTCCCTGCAAACTTGATCATCGGCGAGGACACAGTTACCGCAGCCCGCCTGCTTTTGGCAGGCCATAAGATTGCGTATGTTGCAGATGCATGCGCATACCACAGCCACCCGTATACGCTGGCGCAGGAATTCAAACGCTACTTTGATACAGGTGTACTGCATAGCCGGGAACGATGGATGATAGACGAGTTTGGCCGGGCCGGTGGAGAGGGTCAGCGTTTTGTGCTCTCCGAATTGAGTTACCTGCGACAGGAGGCTCCCTGGCAGATTCCCCCGGCGCTCGCGCGCACCCTCGTCAAGTTTCTCGGTTACCGGATCGGCCTGATGGAAAGCTGGTTCTCGCCGAAGCTTAAACGCCGGCTGAGTATGCACCCTGTGTTCTGGACGGATCCGATTCAGAAATGAAAGCCCGCCCCGGGGTATGCGGACTTAAAAGCAGAACTTCCTTGCATCGCAAAATCGCTTTCCTGCTTGAACCGAACTCGTTAGCCTTCACCTTCTTTTCGGTACTCGAACCAGTGCCCTCCTCCCGATTCAATGAAGGCGGTTGCACTTTGGCTCGGTGAAGTTGATTGATTTCTCTATGCGAGGAGTTCGTGCAGTTTCAACTGCTTCTTCGCGCAAACCGGCGACTGCTTGCGTCAATCTGCTCGTTTCGCGCACAGTCGGCTCGTCGCGGAAGATCTGTAGCGTTCTCTTTTTAAGGAAGCAACGCCGGACCTATAAGTGGCGTATTCACCGGAGCGGCGAGGCCGATGAACTCCGTAATAGTCCCCTGTCGTCCAGCGGCCGGGATGGTCGCGAAGTTCGTTATCCAGACATTTCCGCTGGCATCGACAGCAATGGCGTACGGCTCCACGAGGTTGGCATCGGCTCCGAAGCCTGTGGACGGAGAAAGAGCCGTGCCGCGGCTGGCGCTGCCAGCGCCGGCCAGTTCTGTGAATGATCCTCCGTGATAGTTGGAGACCCACACAGTGCCGTTGCCATCCACGGCGACCGCGCCAGGACTGTCGAGCCCTCCACCGGCATAGCCCGAAGAGATCACAATTCCCGCGTTCGAAACCAAACTCACGGTGTTGCCGCTGTAGTTGGCTGACCAGACGTTGCCGCTAGAATCAATTGCCAATCCCGCAGCCTCATCGCAACAAACGATCGGCGTGAATTGTGTTCCATCACCAGAAATCTTTGTGATTGTGCTCGTGGAATCGCTCGCAACCCATACGTTATGGCTGGCATCCACCGCAATCGCATCGGGGAACTCGATGGAGCTTGAAGTCAAGCCGCAAGTGCTGCCATTGCAGTCGCCGGGCGCGGGGGTTCCGCTGCTGGTGAGATGCGTAACGGAGGAGTTCCCATAATTGGCAACCCAAATGGAACCATCGGTGTCCGCCGCTAGCGCCTGAGGATAGTAGATTCCGCCAGCATCGTAGCCGAGCGAACCCGATAGCGGCTGGCCGTTGTTCGCAAACTCTGAAACCGTTCCAAGATTGTTATTAATCCCTGGGACTTCATTGTTGGCGACCCAAACATTTCCACTATTGTCGATGGTCAGCCCGTAGGATTCATTCAGGCCAGACCCGGTAATGCCGGAGGAGAATAACGGCAAGCCCGCCGCATCGAACGCGGAAAGTGCGCCGTAGTAATCCGCCGTCCAAACATTGCCCGCCGCGTCGACCCCGATCGCTGTCGGACCGTCGAGTCCGCCACCGCTCAATGTGATGTACAGCGTCCAGTCATCAGGCACAGTCGTCAGCGCTGGCTCGAAAGGCACCATCGCAGTGGGGATATCGAACAGATTGGTTCTGATCGTCGTCGCAGGCCCCGGATTCCGGGCGAGATCAAGGATGGCCTGCAACGTATCGGTCGGGGCAATAGAGGTTAAAGAGGGCGTGGTATCGGTGAACAACTTGCCGCAGCTGCTGCCGTCTCCCGCGACGCCGCCTGTTGAGTTCACGCATGCAGCCAGAATATTCGCCAGTGTGTTCAGCCGTTTTTGCGGCGCAACCGCAGTTGCCGTGCCGGCGAGCGCTTTGCCTGTGGAAGTCTGCACAAGGCTGTTCACGGTGACGAACGCGTTCTTCAGACCGGTGTAGTCGCAGGTGCTTGCGCCGGTGCTCAGCCAATTTTTTGCGGCAGTGCAGGATGGGCCGCTAGCTGGAATGCCGAGATTCACTTGCGTTCCCGCTGTGGGGGCGCTCACTGAGTAGCCCATGAATGGCGCCAGCGCATACGCCGAAGCAACAGTGGTCACCTCGTTGACCCACACAAAAGTGGAGGAGGTGATGTTTTCGCACGATCCCAGCGCAGTCATCAGGGCGATGTTTGGATTTGTCTGCCCGCCGCTGTTGCCCGGATTGCCTCCGGTGGTAAAAACGTAGACCTGGTCGCCGGGCGCAGCGGGGCATGTCCAATCTCCGGTAATGTTGAAATCACCATTTGAATCGGTTGTCACATAGCCGCCGGAGGTGGTCAACAGGGACGTGGGAGTAGAGGCGTAGCCGCTTTTACCGGCCGCGAACAGATACACTTTCGTCCCAACGATCGGCTGCTGGGCTCCATGAACCCTGCCTGCGATTGCCGGCCCCAGAGTCTCAGGACCACCTGATCCGAACAGGCTGCTGGTTCCCGCGGACCCGCAGCCCTCAATGACAAGGCTGGCAATCAGCAATAGACAAAGATCAGAGTGCCTCACGTTTCGCATCCTTCCGGGTAGCAAGATGGAATGTATAACTCCAGAATTGTTGAGGTTCGTCTCGATTTCCCAGCGGCGTCTCCGTGGGAGAAGGCGCCCGGAATTCTTCGCCGACTTCCCGAGTGCGTCATTTCGCGTGGCGAACCTTATCGAGCGGTTCGGACCTCAGGGCTAGTTACTGCGGTCAGGGCTAATTACTGGCTTGCGCCGGCGCGGGCGAATCGATTGGAGGCTCAACCCAATCCGGTTTCAACCTGCCTTTAATCCAGCCGGACAACCCGTGTGCGTGCCACTCTTCAATGTGTGCTGCTTCGTCTTCGTACTTGAGCACATCGGCTCCTTCAGGAGCCGCCTTGAGCATGGCATTGCGCGCCGACGCCGGCGTTGTCGGATCGTCGAGAACGTATTCGATGCGCACTTTCCGCGATTTCAATTGCGGCAAATACGTCAATGGGTCAAGGTTCGCGACCTTGCCCAGGAATTGCGGAGTGAGATAATTGGCCCGATCCTCCTGGGGGATCGCCGGGGATTCTTTCAGCCAGTCCGGCCAATCGCCCCAGAGGTCGTAGAGATCGAGCGTCGTAATGCGGGGATCGGCGGCGGCGGCGAGTACCGCTATGGAGGCTCCGGAGCCCTGGGCAAACATGCCCACGTGGCTTACGTCAATATCTCCGCGGGAGTCGAGATAATTGAGGATCATCTGCACATCGTGCGTGGAGGCTCCCAGCCCTTCCTGAAGTTCGCTGAAAAACCACGCTTTCAACGGCCGCGGCGCACGAATACGATCCCCGCTCACCGCCGAGATAAAGCCAACCGCGGCGAAGCCGCCCCGGGTCATGCGCTTGCACCAGCTCTCATTGCGGAAGCGCTCGGTGTCATTGGAATAGTCGTAGAGATAGAGGATTGCGGGGGGCTTCTCCACTCCTTTGGGAAGGACTACGTAGAGATCGATGGGGTCATTGGGCCGCCATTGGACGCGCAGCAACTCCTCGGTATAACCTTCCTTGTCCCACAGAGAAATGCGCGTCACGCTCACACGCGACATATCCAGGCCGCTCGTGGCCAGCGGCAATGCAGACCAGTCTTCCTTCTTTTGAGCCGGGGTGGTCGCCGCGGACGGGGAGCCGGAAACCGCGGGATTGGCATCGGGTGCGGAAGACGTTTGTTGTGCGGGAAGCGAAGCGGCGGCTACCAGTAGCAGCGGCAAAAGGATGAATCTACGATGCATGATGTTCTCTCGGAGGGCTACAAAGTGAATTCAGCGACGCTTTAGTATCACTCACTGCTGTTAATGGATGGTGAAGCCGGAGGATAAACCGGCACAAACCAAAAGGGCAGGCCGCGCTGATTGGCGCGGCCTGCCCAGAGTGCGCTGCCGGATTGCGGCAGCACAAGCTAAGTTCGAGTTTAGCGGCGATGATTGATCTCGCCGACTTCCTTGACGCCGAGACCGCTCTGGAAGTCAGTCTCATAGTCCTTGTCGCCGGCGATGGTGTAGACCACGCCGCCTACATCACCACCGCATTCGAGAGCAGCATGGCTACCCGTGGTAGGACCCGTGCCGTTGGCCACGCCGCAGGAGAACGAGGTGCCGGGAGGCGTGAAGTGCGAGCGGACGACGACCGAGTTCCAGGCCGGATTGACGCTGCTGGTGACCGGGACGAAGTCCGGTGGGTGCAGGGCATCGACCGAGGCGCCCAGGGCGACGTAGTTTTGGGCAGCCGTGGCCACGCCTTGAGCGGCAGTACAGGATGCGGTGCCGCTGCCGATGCAGACGAGGCGAAGGAACGACCAAATGGGATAGCTGCCGTCGATAATGTGGGTGAAGGTGACGTTGGAGAGGGGTGCTCCACCCTTGCCCGTCGGGGTCGGAATGGTGCCGCCCGTATAGCTGGCTTGCAGTGGGTCGACGCCATCGACCTGCAGGTACCGGGCGTCGGTTTTATAGTTCGCAACTGTTCCGGAATAGGCGTTCTGGAAGTTCGGGGCGCTCCAGAAGGACCAGCCGAGGATCGGGCCAGCAGGAAGAGCGGCGGTGCCACCTGATTCTGAGCCGGTGCCAAAGATTACGTTTTCCATTTCGCCAGTGCCGATGACGCGCTCGCGGGCGCCTGTGAATCCGCCAGCAGCCTTTGTAGTGAGGATCAACGGATTCTTGTTCACCGAGGAACCAGTGCAATTCCTCTGGGCTGCTTGCTGGTTCGAACCCACGTCGATCGATGTGTCATTCGTCAGGGTGTTGGGAACGTTGTACTCCATGGTGTTGTAGGTACCCGAAAGGGGCTCGCGGACGAGGACGGTGATGCCCTCAGAGGTTCCGCTTGCGTTCGGGAAATCCCCCGTGCGGGCGTAGGTTCCATCCAGGATGTTGGCCAGGACGCCGCTGGTAACGTTGGTGATGTTCGTGTCGGCAAAGCCTGCTGCGCCTGCGCCCAGCGCGGTTCCGTCGACCTGGTTCACATGCACAACGACCGGCGCCGCGCCAAAACGGAAGACCGAGTAGGAACTGGGAAGGGTGAAGTTGGTTACGTTGAACGGACTGCCGGTAAAGGCGCTCTTGATCTGGACCAGGCTGGTGCCTGAAGTTTCAAACCCATATCCCAGTCCAAGATACTGGCTGCCGGCAACCGCGGTGTTGCAACCCGTGCCGCCGACGCGCAGGGTGGCAAACGCCGCGTCTTCGGGACGGATATCCGTTCCGGCTACCGTCTGCACCGAGCCGGCTGTCAAGAGATTCGAGATCGCTGTGGGAAGGCTGCAGGTCTCGACCGGCGCGGTAGGATTCGCTGTTGTGTCCCAGCCGGTGGCCGAGCAGGTAGAGGTATAGGCCAACTTCGCGGTTGCCGCGAATGATGCGCCCAGCGTAATGGTGGAAGCGTTGAAGAGAAGGCGGTTGCCGACGACTGAGTCGGTCTGCTCATAGGTGTAAACCACCGGGCTATTGCCGGGGGTTGAGCAATCGGTGACTCCCGAGGTGGTGGTATCGATCGACCACGCCACCCAGGATTGCCCGTTCTCAGTCACGCCCGTCGAACCATCTACCGCGGAGAGTCCTGTGGTTGCTCCGCTCTTGGCCGTCCAGAGACACTGGAATGTATCTCCGCCGGGGATCGTGGCTGCAAGCTGCGATGCCGCGCCCTCTCCACCCTCGAGGTAGACGGCGGACGAGCCGGCTCCGTTGAAAGGCCAAGTGGCCTGTGCGTTAGAACTGGACACCACGCCCAATTGCGCGGCGCCAAGGACGATTAAAACTCTCAAGAGATTGTGCATAACAACTCCACTCCCTGTTCTTTGAGGCAGGCTGGGACTTCCGCCTGCGGGTTTTCTGCCGTGGGATGCGGCGCTCGAGGGAACAAACCCTGTTGAGCGCCGCCCCGAAGGAGTTGACTTGAAACTTGGATTTACGGCAACGCGGCGAACGAGTTGTACTGGGCCGCGAGCGCCTTCGGCGTGACCGTTGGTGCGCCCATGCCGACGAACTCGATGAAGACCTGGCTTGCTTCGGATTGATCGCCCTGGCCATTCAAGACCCAGACGTTCCCCGATCCGTCGACGGCGGTGCCGGCTATGCTGTAGTTTCCGTAGGTGGCGTTCGCAACCAGATACTCGTTGTTCTCGCCATCAGAGCCTCCGAAGCCACCCGATACGCCTACACCCTGGTAGCCGTAGGTAGGCGGGGAGATGGTCTTGCCGGCATTTGCGCCCGTGGTGGCCACTTCGTCAATATGGCCTTCAGGGCTGGTTTCAGAGGTGCCAAGAACCGGTGTCCAGAGGTTTCCGAGGCCGTCGATAGCGATAGAACCGAAATTCGTGCTGGCGTAGCAGCCGCCGGTGATGTTGTATGTCCCAGTGGAGGTACCGCTATCCTTGAAGATGTTGCCCGTGAGACAGCCGTATACGTTGCCGGAGGCGTCAATCGCCAGTTCGCCTTCGTCAGAGTCAGCGAAGGTGTGAACAAGTGCGCCCGTGGAGGCGGTCAGTTCGCGGGTGCCTGCAAATGTGGAGAAGAAGATGTGGCCGTTGGCATCGAGAGAGATGCCGCTGTACCCATCGGTAGCGGTGCCCGCGGCTGCGCTTGTGTTGGACCATACCTCATGGCTGCCCTGGTACTCAGCCGCGGCTGCGCCGCTGCCCGAGTAGCCAGAGATAAAAAGGTTGTCGGAGTGATCCACGGCAATGGCGAAGTAGCCGGCGCCGGTAACTGCGGCATCGGTCGTAACATTAGCCAGCACACTCGATCCGCTCTGGCTGATGCCCGCGATCGAAGCATCCCCGAAATTGCCGAAGTAGATGTTTCCGGCAGTGTCGATGGAAGGATCGGAATACGGGAAGTTCGCGTTGGTCTGATAAGCGCCCCAGCTAGAGGCAGTGGTGTTCGGCGAGATGGGCGCGCCTTGGTTGGTGATGCCAACGATGCCGCCGTTATTGGTGTTTTGATCTGCCGTGCTTGTCGCCCAGATGTTGCCCTGCTGGTCAATGGCCATGCCCTCAAGGACGGCCGCCTGGGTGGCGCCGCTGGGAATCGGAGTTCCTGAGTCGGGGTCAACGTTGGTCGCGCCACCGGAGGTATATCCCAACGCAATCGCCCAGTCATTCGGCTTGGCAGTTAACGGGGCTGGGGTATTGAAGGGCGGATTCTTGCTGGCGAGACCGTAGAAAGCGGTGCCGTTGGCCCCTGCAATGAAGGGCGACTGTGCCAGATTCAGGAAGGCCTGCAGCGTGTCCGTGGGCGAAGAGCTGGTTGATGCGGGAGTTGTAACGCCGAAGAGCGTGCCGCAGTTGCTGCCGTCATTCGCGGCGCCGCCGGTCGAGTTGACGCAGGATGACAGAATGTTGGCCAGCGTATTGACGCGGGCTGAGGGCGAGTAGCTGTCGTTGCCGGCGGTGATGCCGGCCGCTGAATACGAGGGAACCTTGAAGGTGGCCGGGACCAGGCCAGTGGCGATGTTCACCAGGTTCGGTACGGTGGCCATGGCGTTCTTGAGACCGACATAGTTGCAGGTGCTGGGACCGGTGCTGGTCCACTTGCCGGCTACGCTGCAGGACGAGCCGCTGGTGGGAATGCCGAGGAAGGGGGTCGTGCCCGCTGCGGGGGCTGCCGCCGGAGGAGCGTCAATCGCCGACGCGTTGCCGCTGGTGTTGTAAGTGAGGAAGCCGGCCAGCGAATAAACCGATGCCACGGTGGTTACTTCATCCACGTTGACGAAAGAGGGGTAGGTGGAGGCGTGGCAGGAGCCCAGAGCCGCGAGCTGCGCGAGATTCGGATTTACCGTTCCGCCAGAGTTGCCCGGATTGCCGCCCGTGGCGAGAATGAAGACCAGGTCTCCAGGAGCCGCGGGGCAGGTGAAGGCCGGCAGGCTGAAGCTGCCCCCGCCGTCAGTCGTGGTCGTGGACAGTTGTGTGGGCGCGGTGCCGTAGCCGGAGGTGCTAGCCGCGTAGAGAGTGACGGTGGCGTTGGTGACAGGTTGCTGGCCGCCGTAAACCGTGCCCTTGATGCCGCTGGCCGCAGTGTCGATCGGGTCGGTGCTGCCTGCAAAACTGCCGTTGGCGCCGCAACCAGCCAGGAACAGGCTGGAAGCGCTAAGAAGAATTGCCAGACCTGACAGCATTCGCTGACTTTTAGCCCTGCCGCAGGCCGCTGTTGTTACCACACAAGAACGTGACATAGGAATCTCCTCATGCAAGGTTGTTGTCGAAACTGGACGAAGAAGCGGACTGCGCCACGAGGCTGTCCAACAAAATTTGAGTGATACCCGATATGACGGGTGAGGGCATTGCTTTTCAACTAGCAATGCAGAATGTTTTGGAAGTTTCAGAAGACCCCGGTGATGTGGTTGAAGTCCGGCGGCCCTGATTGGGCGCGCGGCCGAAGACTCCGCGCGTACTGCTCATTTCTATAATGAATAGGGCGCTGGTACGTTACGTCGTTATTAAATTCGTGTTATTTGCGAGCGTTTCTAAAAAGCGTGGTTTCATGCGCTTATTACGCGGCTATTTTGTACTGGCAGCACAGCCTGCCAAGCGGGCGCACGAATGCAAGAGAAGATTTCAACATGAAATCAGCTCGCAACATGCAATGCAATCCGCGTACGTTTCCTGTGTTTAATTGGACTGGAGGAGATAGATTCCCCAAGCCTGGTTCGGAGTGCCTATGAGGTCCACACCTAAGACAAAGATCGCGTTCGTACCGCCGAGTTGGCCGGCAATAACTACGGCTGGAAAATTGTAAGTGGCGTCCAGCTCATTGCCGGCGAATTGCGTTCCGAAATAGACTGTGGCTGCTGGATAGAGGCCATTGTTATTCGGATCCTGGGCGCCGAGATCAATCGCCACATCGCAGTTGCCGAATCCTCCGTTGGCTTGCGCCCCGGTCGATCCCGGGTTGTTGCCGGTGAAATCTCCTCCGTAAATCATGGTGCTGGTTTGGGTGGTGATGGTAGTGCAATTCTTCGGCAATGTGCTGAACCCGAATGAGGCGACGTAAGAGGACCAGTCGTTGTTGCCGGAACCGCTTCCATAGAAGAAGCCCTGGTACTGCGCGCCGACCAGAGTCGAGGTGCTGAGAGCACTGGAAGGTTTGGGGAGGCCGATGGCTCCGGTACCGGCCCCGAGCAGGTTTTCGTAGAGGGGAAGGGCAGCGTTGGACTGAGTGTTTTCGCCGTCGGCGGCATTGCTCTCCACCAGCAGTCCCGTGGGGCCGATGGCGACCACGGCCACGGGCGGTGCATCGGTACCGGGTCCGGGATCGGTGACGCTCAGGTTGCCAGGGACGATGGTGGTGTGGCCGTAGTACCCTGCTGTACAGGCTCCGGTCATTGGCGAAGTCACGGTATACGGCGTCACGGGCGCGCTGAACGGTCCCAATTGCGTTGTGGACAAGTTGGGCGCCGCGTATTGCTGAATGTTATTGAAGGTGACAGTGCTGTCGCTGCCGCTGACGTCCACGCTGCCGTAGAGAGCCTCCTGCGTGGGATCCCAGGTATACGTTTGTGCTACGCCCTGCTCCTCAGGAAAGGGGGCAGGAAGCGTGATGAACTGATAGGTCTGCGCCGTTTTGAAGTCAGGACAGGTTGAGGCGGCCACGATGGGCTCGACGGGTTCGCCTACGAGCTGGACCAAGCCTCCGGCCTGATTGGGCAGTTGGATGGCCCAACTGCCGGTCTGCGCGGGGCTGTAAGTTGTGATTTGTCCATTGGCATATTCGTAATTCCCATCGAGTGAAAGAAGACCTCGCGCCAGTTCCGCGGTTGTCCCCGCGTAATAAGTGCGAGCGCCTTGCTGCAATCCCTGATCTACCTGGCCGATGTAGTAGGTTGATTTTGAAAAGGTCTGCGCGGCGTCGTCGATCTGGTACGCGAACAATGCATAGCCTGGGCTGCCATCCTCGCCATTGTCTCCGACCATATAGGAAGCCATGTAGGTCTGCGGGGGGTCTGAATGCGTGGTTGAGGTACTCGCCGCGGTCGATCCCGAGCTGCAGCCGGAAAGGAGCACTCCCAGAATGAGTAATGCCGGAGGCGCAATGAACCTCAACGTAATGTTCATCCGCCCGATTGCGATCGCAGGCTTTTCAATGAATGTCATAGCTCCTCCTAAAAAGCCATCTTCAGAGCGAATTGCATGATGCGAGGATCGTGCGCGTCCACCGGATGCAGGAAGGAGTTGCCGGTCAGGCAGCCGGACGCTCCGGCGGAGTACTGGATGGCGATGTCGCCATAACAATTAATGACGTTATTGCCGGTATTTCCAGGATGCGAAGGATCGTAAATCCGGAACTGGGTGTGGTTGAAAATATTGAAGCTCTCTGCTCTGAATTCGATGTCGTTCTTGTCGCCAAAAGGCTTGAAGTGCTTGATCAGCGTCATGTTGAAATTGGTGCGCGACGGATTGCGGAGGTAATTGCGCCCCGAGTTGCCGAAGGTCAATCCTTGCGGCGCGGTGAAGGCTCCGGGATTTAACAGCAACGGACCTACGTTCTGGACGCCGATCGGCACATATGGCCTTTGTCCACGCACGCTGGCGCCGGGCATTCGATCTGCATAAGAGCCAACACCAAGGCCGTCACCCACCCCTGCGTTATCCGTAGTGCCCGTGCCGTCGCCGCCGCCGCCGTTGATTACGCTGAAGGGCGTTCCGGTAGAGAAGATTGTGATGCCGGTGAACTGCCAGCCATCGAGCCATGTCTTGAGGGCGTGACCCGCGGTCCAGACTGGCGCGTCAGCCGACTCATTTCCGCCGGCCAAAGGATGAGAGAAACCTTCGAGCAGCTTTACAAAGGGGAGATCGTAGATATAGTTCACATTCAACTGCTGACGCTGATCGAAGTCCGAGCTTGCATGGTTGGAGTGAATATCGAGCGAGTTGGCGAAGTTCGCCGACGAGCGGTCCGAGGAGTCATCGAGAGAGTGGCTGTAGGTGTAGGCGACACCAAGCGTCAATGAGCCAGTGGCACGTCGGAGCGTTGCCTGCAGCGCGTTGTATTCGGAATCGGCAACGTTGTTGACCGAAATGATATTGCTGAATCCGGGATAAGGCCGCACGTTGTCGGCGCTGATTCCCAAAGGAAGACTGTTGGGGACGGCGAATCCGACGTTTCCCGTGCAGGCTACAACGATGTTCTGATATCCGGGCGAATTTGGCACAATGATGGATGAACCGGTGATACCACCCGGAGGCGGAGGGTTTGTTGCGTTAACACCCGAGGTGGAAAAATATCCGTAATCAGCCCCGCTGGAGCACACCGACGCAGTAATCGGCTGCCCGGGCAGGAACGGATTCAGGCCAGAGCTGAGCGGAGTTAATTGGTTCTGATCGCGCACGGCAGTCAGGTGCGTGCCTTTTGTACCAACATAAGCCGCCTGCGCGACCAGGCCTTTGCTGAGGTCTCGCTGGATGCTGAAACTCCACTGCTGCGTGTTGGTGTAGATAGCCTTTGTGGGGATCGAAGTCACATTGAGCGGATATGTTGTTCCGCCTGCGAAGGTGGGAAGGGTTCCGCATTGCGTCGTTCCCTGCTGGCAGGCGAAACCAATGGCGTTGTAGGCCCCAACGCTTCCGTTCGCGGCGTTGCCGTTAGCCGGTGATGCGGGAACATTCGATTGCGTCTCGCTGAGAACCAGGGGCGCGCTTCCGGTCAGTGATCCCACATTCGCTTCATAGCCGGTGCCATGTTCCCAAAACAGCCCAAAGCCGCCGCGAATCGCAGTTTTTCCGTCGCCGAAGGGATCCCATGAGAAGCCGAAACGCGGGGAGGGTTGGAAGAGCGAATTGCTCATGCAGCCGGATGGGACACCGTTCGCGCCGCAATGCACCAAGCCATTCGTGATGACTGGATCGAGATTGCTCACATTCAATGGGACAGGACTCGCGGTGGCCGTCTGGACGAGAAAACCATAATTGGGGTCAACCTGGATGGACCCACCGAGCGATGGGTTGTAGTCTTCCGGTCTCCAGTCATAGCCCGAGTTTTTTGGGTTATACCATGCGCCGAAAAGACTGGCGCGGAATCCGACATTCAACGTCAAATGCGGCAGTATCTGCCAGTCGTCCTGAAGGTAGAATTCCCCGATCTTATAACGGGTGTAGTATCTGCCTTGCGCGCTATCCTGCGTAAAGCTCTTGATTGCAGTTTGGGTAAGTCCTTGTACCAGATTCCCGTTCTGACTGTTGGTTGGCTCGACGCCCGGACCGGCCAGGAAATCGGCGAAAGCATTGCCCGATGTGAACCTCGACTGCTGATTGCTAAAGGTGAGCAAGCCCTGGAGGTCGCCGGAGTCTGCGCCGCTCACGGAGCTCTGCGCATTTTGCTGCACGTAGAGCGCTTGCGCGCCGAACTGCAGATTATGTTTTCCTACAATCTTGTTGGCGTCGTCCCGAAGCGCAAATGTCGGGTTGGACTGATTCCAGGGCGCGTAGCCGGTATCGGCTGCAAAGCCATGACCGCCGAAGGATCCGTTGGTCCCCTGAAAGATCAACCCCGGAATCTTCCCTCCGCCGAATCCGTTGGCGAAGATGTAACCCATGGGGCATTCGGTCAGCGTTTGCGTTGCCCCTTGCGTCGGCGGCTGGCCGGTAACCAGGCTGCACAAAGGCGCGCCGGAAATTGGAGCGGCGCTCGCCACGTTCGGCTGGTTCATGGTGACGGTCGCAGATGCATTGTCGAGGATCGCGGGGCGACTCAGCGATGCAACGCCAGGCCCGGCTTGCGGTTCAAGCGTAATGTGCTGGACCGCATAACTGGCGTCTATTGTATTGAGGAACCCGTGCGGCAGAGACTGTGTGAGTTTAAGCACCATGTCCTGGCCCGGCCCGCTGAGGGTGTTTTCGACAGTGGGAAAACTGTTCTGAACAATGCCCCATTGAGGAGTCAGGGTCACCGTGTCCCAGGCATCGTGGACGTAACGGAAGGCCAGCACCTCTGAGTTGGTAAGGCTGTGATCGACCCGAAATAGCTCTTCCCTCCAGTGTGTCGGCGGCGAAACCGACGCGACATAGCAACGGTCGAACGGCGTTGAATTAGTGCTGTTACATCCGTTTACCGAATTCGGCGCGGGGACGAGGCCGCTGTTCAGTATCCCCAGGCTCGTGTAACTCGCAGTGATTGTCCTCTGTGGTATGTTGTTTCCCACATCCGCATTTCTTGGGCAGTCCGGGTTCGCGGTAGCGTTGAGAGTATCCGGTACCCCAGGTAGCACCACCGGGCATACGTCGGTGAAATCACCCGACCTCTCGGCCATCGTCGGTACAGCCTGGTTGTAGTCCACCGGCGTCTTTTCACGCCGTATCTCCTCCGAAAAGAAAAAGAAAGTCTTCGATACGGCTCTGTTGTAGATGTGAGGAATAAACAGCGGTCCGCCAATGGTTCCCCCGAAGTCCTGGCGGCGATAGAGCGGAGTGCGGTATTTCAATTTGCCGGTATAACCGAGAGGTTCCGGGTCGGGCTGGTCGAAATAGTTGCGCGCATTGAAGATTTCATTGCGCAGGAACTCGTACGCACTGCCATGAAACTTGTCGGTCCCGGATTTGGTCGTGATCAGGATGCTGCCCGAAGCACTCTTGCCGTACATGGCGCTATAGTTCGAAGTGAGAACCTGCATCTGCTCAATGGCGTCCAGGCTGGGGTAGACCATGAGCGGCTCACCCTGTCCGCGACTCGCGTTGATGCTGGTATTCAGAACATCGCTGCCATCGACCTCGAACGTGTTGTATTCAACGCGCCCACCATTGACGCTGAATTTGGCGCTTCCGGCAATGCCAACCTTTTTCTCATCCTGACCTGACTGATCGCTTACACCGGGAGATGTGGATAACAGATCAGCGAAGTTGCGCCCATTCAGACCAAGTCCCTTCACCTGACTTTCCGGCAATGTGGTCGATATCGATGCCCCACCCAGATCTATCTCCGGTGCGTTGGAATCCCCCGTAACTGTTACTGATTCGCCCGGCGCACCTTCGACGGTAAGCTTGGGGCTGAATTCGGATGCCTGGCCCTCGGCAAGAGAGATTTTTGGACTGGTCGCAGGAGTAAAGGCGGGAGAGGTGATGGTCACCACGTAAGTTCCAGCCGGAAGGGACTGCACAGAATAGGAACCATCTGCGCCCGACGTTGTTTCCGTTTTGGCGTTGGTGGCTTCGTTGACAACCGAAACAGTAGCTCCCTGAATCGCGTTTCCATCGGGGTCCGCAACCTTTCCGGAGATGCGCCCCGTCTGGGCATAGGCAAAAGTACCTCCAAGGAGCAGCAGTAGACAGATGGGGAACAAGCATCGAGCAATCGATCGGAGCATTCCTCTTCCTAACTTCGCGTTGTTATCGCGCATCATCATGAGCACCGACCTATTGAGGCAAGTAATAGCGGAACGACGTGAACCACATGTTGTCGATCGCCTTGGGCGAGAAACCAAGACCGGTAACGGGGCCGATCCCTTCCCACGTGTGCCGTACCTCGTACGAATACTGGATGCCCTGCTGGAACGTCCCGTGCGGTCCTTTGTAAAAGCGGTACCAATAGCCTAGCGTCCCTTCCTGGATGTTGCGATTGTCCGCGCTGCAATTGCTTGGGCCGCTGGCGAGGCCGCTCGAAGGCAGTGTTTCCACATAGCATCCGGAAACAACGTTGGTGGGTGCGCCATAGCCGCCGAGAATGGGCTGGCCCGTAGTGGTGTCTGCATAGCCGGTGTTGTAGAAGGCGCGCTTGACGTACTCTCCGCCGTAATAGGAATAGAGATCGAAGCGCGGCGTCGCATGATACTCGAGCGATCCCAAAGCAGAACCGCCGACCAGCAACTCGAGTGAGCCGTCGGGATGAGCGGTTGCATCGGGCAGCGTGCTGCTGCTGTAGCGTCCAATTCCATTGCCGGCGAGAATGTGCGCGTCTATATCCAGCTTCCGATCGAACACGGGCACCCGTCCGTTGAGGCCCAGACCGCCGCCGCCGGTCTTCGAGGTATATGCGCCCAGCGCGGATGTGGTCGGGGGTTGTGGTGCTGAAGGCGGCGGAGGGCCGTTCGGAAACACACGGTCGCGGAACAGGCGTCCAACGCCGAAGACCTCAAAGTGTCCCCAGCCGGGCTCAATTGCGATCTTCGCGATCAGGTCGGGCGCATAGTTAAAGCTGTAGTTCGCGGTCGAATTGTATAAGCCGCCACTTGTCCCGGCCTCCTGGTAGGCAATGGTGGGAAGGTTGTGTCCGCCGATATTCAGCGTCTGCGCTTCTTCCACCGAGGCGCCGAACCACAGCCCGTTTCCAAGCTTCTTGACGGTGCGAAAACCATACTGCCGTTCCCATGTGAAGCCAACGTTATACTGCGCGTCGATAGTAAGCGGTGTAGCCTCGGAGTTGTTGGCGAGGCCACTACGATACTCGGTGGCCAGCGACCACATCTGTCCCGCAGTCAAGGTGAACCCATGATTCAACTCTGCCTGAGCCCATACCTGGCGCTGGCGCAGGGTATAGCTGTTGCTCTGGTTGTCGTTGGAGGTCGTTCCGGAAGAAAGGAAATCGGCTTCGTAATAGCCACGCAGCGCGGTGGTGGCCAGCTTGCCTTCCGCCAGCAACGAGACGCGCGACTGACGGGCGCTGGCGTTGAACTCGGAAAGATTACCGGCCGTGGTTCCAGAGAACGGAATGGACGCGAAAGGGGTATTCACGTCAGAACTGGTGCCGCGCTGACGATCCACCGTTTCGCCGGCCACAAAACCGCCCGGCTTGAGCTCGATTCCCTTGAAGTGCAACGTTTCCGGATTCTCCAGCTTTTTGGTCTCGGCCTGAGTTTCTGTAACAGTCGCCGTCAGCGAGGTCGAAGCCGCTTTCAGCGCGCTGACATCGCTCTCGAGTGTGGTCTGGCTCGCTTCCGTGGCCGCCTTTGCTTCAGCAGCGGCAGCCTGCGCGGCGGCGGCATCTTTCCGAGCCTGTTCCAACTCCGCATCGCTCGTGGACAGCTTCTTTTCAAGATCGCTGAAACGGCGCTGAAGATCGTCGTACTTCTTGCTCAGATCGTCGAGCCGGTTGACCTTCTCTTCCAGCTGTTCGAGCTGGCGCGTCTCTTCTGCATTCTGCTTCGCCTTCGAAGACTTCGAAGTCGCCTGCTGATTGGTGTTGCTCTGCGCAGACGCTGCACAAACACTCAGCAGCAGAACACTTAAGATCTTTCTACCTGGATTCATTCGAACTCCTTTGGTGAAACTCCGAAAAAGACTGAGAAAGGCAGGATTTCCTTGCGAATAGCGGCGCGCTCTACTGCGTGCTTGTCGCGTTGTTAATAGTGAGTGTCAGGCTCGAGGATTGCGATGGGTCAGTGGTCGAACTCGCGTAGAGGGTAACTGTGCCGCCTTTGGGCGGAGCGGCCGGAGCGGTATAAAAGGTGACGTAACCTGTCCCGCTTGTTGCATAACTCGGCACCGGTCCGCTGATCGTGTGCAGAGGCGCGAACGTTCCGCACGAAGTATCCTCGGTCTGACCGGGAGGCAGCGGCGTCCCCGGGGGCAATGCGCTCTCGCAGGTGACGCTCCAATTTGCCCCAAGAAGGGCAATGTCGTGTGTGATCGTCACTTCCAAATAAGCGCCCTGTCCCGCGGTGACCGTGGTTAGCGCAGACTGGGCTACACCATTAGCGCTCGTGAAAGTAATGGCGCCGACCTGTGGCTTCGTGGTATCGGAGCATCCGGTTACCATCGCCGCAGCCACTGCGAGCAAGACAATTCCACGAATCTGCTGATATTTCATTCCCCGATCTCCTGTCCTATGTCCATATTCCCCTTCCGAATGCACGGAAGCGCCGATAACAGAATCAGCCTCAATTGAGTTGGAGTGCCCGCAGGCCAAATCAGCAGATCGCTATCAAAACGGCGAGCGCCGCACTTGCACACTCATCTCTCACAATGCGGACAAGGACTGCACAAACTTGGCAGACCGCGCATCGTGCTTTGCTCACATACAACTGACGATTCCGATTCTTGCTGCTTTCGATTGTCGCAATTAACTTTTCGCACCGGCTCTCCGGAATTTCGTTCACGGCTTCGCTCCAAGCTTCTTGTTCTTGACACCGAGCGCAATCGGAGTAACAGCCGGCGTTGCGAGGCCAACGTATTCAGTGACTGTACCTCCCGCAAGCAGCACCCACAGGTTGCCCGCCCGATCCACGGCCTTATGTAGCGGACCGGCGGCAAGGCTAGGAGATTCATAACCCGCATAGAGATAATCGCCCAAGTCGCCGGCGTCGATTTCGGTTACATTCGGAGGAATGTTGTTCGACGTGCTTCCCGCATTAGCGATCCACACGTAGCCCGCTCCGTCGACAGCTACACCTTGTGGGGCGTAAATGGTGTCGAATGCGGGAGAGCCGCCTCCGGGACCGCCGGAAGGACAAGTGTACTGATAAAGAAGAAGAGTATTGGCCGGCTGCACCTTGCAGAATCCGCCTCCACCCTGGGCAATCGGAATCCATATGCCGCCGGAACCATCCGCCGCGATTTGCAAAGCGCCGTTCCCACCGATGGAAGTATTAACGATCACCTGCCCACTGGCGTCGCTCAGTTCCGCCACCGTGGCGCCCGACACCCACACGTTATCGGCACTGTCTACAGCGACAGCATTAATGCCTGTGACACCGCTATTGACATATCCATTCGCAGGTGAAAGCTCGACACCAAGATCGGTGTACTCGGCCACTCCGCCTCCGTTTGCGATCCACAGATCCCCGGCCGCGTCGAAGGCCATATCAGCACCACCGCCGGCGATCCCCTTGTACGGGCTCCACGGATACGGGGAGCCAAGATCGCTCAATTCCGTCAGTGTGTTGTTCCCGGAAATCCAGATGTTGCCCGTCGAATCGATTGCCATCGGGCCACCGCCGGCGGCGAATCCAGTGGCTGGGGAAAGCGCAGCTCCCTGATTGTTCCACTCGATGACCGTGCCCGCATTGCTGTCTGTGATCCAGAGGTTATCCGAAGCATCGACTGCGAAATAGTTGGCGGCGCTGGAGGGGGACAGTCCTCCGCCGCCTGTGAAATTCAGTGACAGGGAGAAGTCGTTCGGCGCTCTTTTAAGAATCGGCTGAAAAGGCGAGGCAAGAGAGATCAACGAGAAAAAACTCGGTGCCGCATCATAGCCACCATTAATGTCATACCCGAATCCCGACGTAGGATGTTGGGCGATATTAAACGCCGCTTGGAGAGTATCCTTCGGAGGGGCTGATCGGAAAAGAGAGTTATAACCCAGAGAATCGGTGTTTGCGAGCAGGTCCCCGCAGGCGCTACCGTCTCCCTCGCTGCCGCCTGACGTTGCCGTGCAGGCGTTCAGGATGTCCGCAAGAGTATTGACCTCAACATACGGTGCCGCGGCATTGCCGGCGGGGACGAAAAACCGGGCCTGCCCGGTCGAAATGTTCACGAGGCTATTCACGGTAGCGAAGGCGTCAGACAAACCACCCGTGTTGCCGCTGCTGGTGCCGAGATAAAGATAGCTGCTTTTTCCGGTGAGCGGGTCGTTGGCCGCAAAGGGAGCCAACGGCCAGACCGACGCCACAGTGGTCACTTCGTTCACAAAAAAGGCTTGTGAGCTGAGGTTGCCGCACGGCCCCAGGGCGGTCATCATCGCCAGGTCGGAGTTTGGCTGATTCGTGCCAACCGAACCGCCCGTCGCTACGACGTAAATCTGGCTGCTGGACTGCGCACAGCTATAGCCCGCCGGGATGGTGAAGTTGCCATTGCTGCCGGTGACGACTGAGGTTGTGCTGTTCGGCGAAGTCAGAGGATTTGCCGCCGAACCGTAGCCGATCGTCCCGGCCTCGAAGAGTTGCACTGCAGCCCCGACCACCGGTTGCGAGCCCGCCATCACAGTCCCATTCAGCGCCGGCCCTGTGCCCGCATTCGTGATGTTCACGGATGATGTTGCGGAGGTTGTGGGGTCGGCATGTGCGGTGGCAGTAATCGTCACGACGCCGCTTGATGGCGGCTCGATGGACGCCGTGTAAGGAATAGGAAGGCCGTTGGGCCAAGCTTTTACCGAAATCGCCGTCACTGGGGGAACTGCGGGTTCGAAAGGGGTTGTTGCTGTGGCCGGGATAGCGGGGATTGCGGGCTTGATTGTGAAATAGCCGCAATTAGTAGCGCAAAGCTGCCAGTCCACGCCCTCGTTTTGGGAATCGTTGCTTACCGCCGCGTTCACAGCGACGGTGGCGGCTGGCTGCAGCTGCGACGGAACCGGGGCAACGAATGCGATGGAAATTGTTGTGGCAGGCGTGATGGCAATTCCCTGCGACGTAACGCTGACGCTGGAGTCAGCAGTCGATGTGGCGACGAGCATCACAGTAGTACCGGTCGTGGTTGCAGGAGGAGCGGTATAAGTCGCTAATTGACCGCTTGGAGTTTTATAAGGCTGGATAGAGCCGCATCCCCCTGCCGCCGTGTTGCCGCATTTCAGTGTCCAGGTAACCCCACCCGGCGGAATGTCGTCGGTGACAGTGGCGCTCGCCGTAGTCTGGGCACCGGCAGTCAAGGATGCGGTCGGCGTCTGGGAAAAGGCGATTGTTGGAGCCTGAACGACAGTGATCAATGCCGTCGCCAATTGTGTTTGTTGAGACAAGGCCGTGGCGGTAAGCGTCACAGTGCCGCCACCACTCGGCATCGCCGCGGGTGCCGTGTACTGCACAGCTTGTCCACTTGACACCTGTGTCGTCGTCGAACCGGAAAACGATCCGCAATTGCCAGGACTGCCGCAGCTTAGTGTCAACTCGGCGCCACCCGAAGCGATTGAATTGGAAAGCGCGATCGTAAAGCGCGCCGCGCCGCCGGTGGGCAGAGTATCTGCGGTTGGCGTAACGCTGATAAGGGAGGGCAGAATCGTCAAAGTCGCAGTGCCGCTGATGCTCGGATCGCTTACGAGCGCGGCGGTTATCTGTACTGTGTTCCCGCTCGCTGGCATGGATGCGGGAGCAGTATAGGTATCGTCCTGGCCCCCTACACCGCTATTTGGAAAAGATCCGCATGCACTCGAACCGCACGCCGCGGTCCACTGGATTGCGTCGCCAGCCGTGCCGTTCAAAAGCTTTACTTGAAGATTCACCTTTCCACCCAGATCGACGGTAGCAGGCGGAGAAACAAAAGAGAGCGAAATAGGCTGCGCCACAACAGGAAGCGAAATACTGCTTGTTGCCGCAGGGTCACTCGCCACAGCTGCCGTTATCGTGACCGTGTTTCCGATGGGAATGATGGACGGCGCCGTAAACATGGAAGCTACGCCATCGGGTGTGTGCGCCGGCACCAGTGTGCCGCACGCGCCGCCCGTAACACTCCCTGTTACAGGGCTTCCACCGCAGGCCACCGTCCAATTCACTCCGGCGTTGGTCGTGTCCCCAACCGGAGTCATGTTGACTTGGACGATTGATCCGGCGCCGATGGACGAGATTTGACCCGAAGTCTTTTCGCTCGGGTCGGTAACCGAAATAGCGCCGGCCTTTACAAAGGAACCGCTTGAGCAGCCCGAAATGCCAAGCACGAAGGTCAGTGTAAGAAACCAGAGCCATAGACCTGGCGCGAAGGCTCCGTTTGGTTTTGCTTCGTCATTTCCGGCACCGCTCGATATGGCTGCGTCGCGGAGCCTTGCCCACCCGCACATGAAATGAGTCGCTCCGCTCTCAGAGCGTTCAGCCTGCGCTGAACGCGAGGATCGAGCGAGTGATGAAAGCATCGTATTTTGTCCTATTTCTTTCGTTCGGCTGCACTGTTCCGAAATGACGTTTACAAAAACACTTGACCATGACACATGGCTCACTGCCATCAACTGGGTCGGCGGGTCGTTTCCGGCAACTCATACAAACATGACACTCCATCAATCGCAAAAGTCAGCCAGACGCTCCAGGCTTCGCTGAACCAAAAAAGCTGCCCGCTGTGTACTGACGCCGAGGATCAAACCAATATCGTGATAGGACATTCCTTCAGCCCGGAATAAAAGGCCGTTCCGTTGCTGGGGAGTCAGATTCTGAATGGCGGCATTCAAGCAACTACGCATTTCCTGCTGGCAATATGCTTCTTCGGGATCGGGCTTTGGATCGACTTGCTCTCTTAGAAGTGGTGAATAGTTCTCGATACCCACCCCGCCGTCTCGATCGCAGTTCCGATAAACGTCCATGGCGAGATTGTGGGCGACACGAAACAGCCACCCCCGGGGGTTCTCGACCGCGGTTCCTGTGGAGAGGTCTCTCACCAACCGAAAAAAACCTTCCTGGATCACGTCTTCCGCTTCAAATGAAAATAAACCCAAAGTGGACAAGTACGCATAAAGCGAGGGACGGACGTCGACGTACAGTGTCATGATTCCCATTTGTTCATTTGGGTGGCGAACCTCCTGCCGCAGGAGACTCCCCGATTCCTCAGCGGAGAACGTCGCCGCTGGATCACACCTGGCAAAGCCTTCTACGCAGGGATCAAGCAAACCGCCCATGACAGCTTTCTCCCACACAAGTCTGCGCAGTCAATCGTTTTGGACCAGATTGAACAACGGGCGTAATGCCCGCTGTTCAACCATGCCAGAGGCCAATTAAATCGGTTCAGTGAACGAAGATTCGGGATGTCGATAACGAACCCAGCAACCCGAATGAACGCGACACAGCCGTTATTGCCGGGAGACTTTCGGGCAGTTCGGGCGTGCCAATTCAATCGGAGTTAGGATTTGGCGTTGTTGCTTGATCTGCCAGCCAAATAGCGACGACGAGCATATGCGCCGAAGGTAGCGAGAGATCCCACGAGACCGAGTATTGCGGTTGCGTTCTCGGGGGAGTCCTCACAGCCCGATTGGGCGTGCAGACGTAGAGACGTTGCGATCAGCACGATACCGACCGCGAGAATGAACTTCAAGCTCTTCATAACTTTCTCCTCTTGGCAATTTGGCCCATCGGCGGATCCAATTTCACCGGCCCAAGTTAAATTGCTGCGACCGACGGCCCCAACTCAGCGCAGCACAACCCCCGACCCAAATGGAAAGTAGCCCGACATGCCACTTTAGAGACGGCTTGGAACGGCATTTTTCAACTACCTGCAGAGAATTTATTTGAGAGGGCAGAAAAAAAACAAAGTTCGACTTTGTTGTGAATGCTCCTGGACTAAGGAAAAGCAATACCTGACCTATATCACACGTCTTAGACCGGATGAATTACACAAGCATTAAAATCGCGCAGCGGACACGTCGGTGTCCCCGGCGCTCCAGTTCGCGGTCGAGTCCATCGAGCACGATATTGCTTAGAAGGGGCGAGAGTACCCCCCGTACACAATCGGTAACGCTTATCAGAATCCCGGGGGGATGGGCGGAGGGTGGAGTTGGAGTCGCGGGTTGGGGAGTGGAGTTCCCCAAAGGAATTGAATGCCGAATGGTGATGGTATCGGTCGAAGGTCCGGCATTCGCTGACGCAACTGTTCCAGAGCGATTAACGGTAGTGTCCGGGATTCTGTGTAAACGCCGTTCCTGCTTGTTATCGTCCGGGCGGAATTTTCTTCCATTCCTATGCCCCGGATAGTTGGATTATTTGGCCGGATGCGGCTGCCGTCAAGGGCGCGCGTTCTTTGAGCGCGTTCATCGCAGCGAAGCGAAGACCCTTGACGGCGGGCGCAGCCGGCCGTATCGCGAGATGATCCGGGGCGGAGGAAAGGATGCTACTTTCCGATCGCCGCCTGGATGCGGTCCTCCCACAAGACCGTGAAGCAGTTCAGTGCCGCCTTCCAGTGGATCGACTTATCCCACTTGCGGATCACGTTGCGCAGCGCCAGGTACATTACCTTCAAGGCCGCGTCCTCGCTGGGGAACGCCACCCGCGGCTTCAGGGCCTTGCGCAGACTCATGTTCAGCGATTCAACTGCGTTGGTCGTGTAGATTACCTTGCGGATCTCAGCCGGGAAGGCAAAGAACGGAATCACCTGCGGCCACTGCCGCCGCCATAGCGCCGCGATGGGCGCGTAGCGGCTGTCCCACTGGGCTGCGAATGCCGCCAGCCTCTGTTCGGCTTCGTCGGCGGTGGCTGCGCGGTAGACCTCCTTCAGGTCCGCGGCCACCTGCTTGCGTTCCTTCCAGCCCACGTAGTTCAGGCTGGCTCGCACCAGGTGCACAATGCAGGTCTGCACCTGCGCTTGCGGAAAGATCGTCTCGATGGCCTGCGGAAACCCTTTCAATCCATCGACACAGGCGATGAAGATATCCTTCACTCCGCGGTTGCGTATCTCGGTCAGCACCTGCAGCCAGAACTTGGCGCCTTCGTTGGCGCTGGTCCACAGGCCCAGCACGTCCTTGTGGCCTTCCAGATCGATGCCCACCGCCACGTACACGGCGCGGTTCTCCACGCGCCCCTCGTGCCGCATCTTCACCATCAGCGCATCCAGAAACAGGATCGGATAGAGCGGCTCCAGCGGCCGGCTCTGCCACTCCTTGACTTCCTCAATCACCGCGTCGGTGACGGAGGAGATCAGCGACGGCGATACCTCTACCCCGTAGATCTCCTCCAGATGTCCCTGAATCTCGCGCGTCGTCATGCCACGCGCGTACATCGACAGAATCTTGTCGTCGAAGCCCGTGAAGCGCCGCTGATGAGGCGGGACAATCTGTGGTGTGAAGGTGCCGTTGCGGTCGCGCGGTACCTCAATCTGGGCTTCGCCGAAGTCGCCCTTCAACTTCTTGCGGCTGGTGCCGTTGCGGGAGTTGCCGCTGAGCCGACCCTCGGGATCGTGCTTCTCGTAGCCCAGGTGGTGGGTCAGTTCGGCGTGCATCGCCCGCTCCACCAGCGCCTTGGTTAACTGCTTCAGCAGACCCTGCTCGCCGATCAGGTCCTCCGGACCCTTGTACCCGGCCAGCAACTTGTCGATTAACTCTTTATCCAGTTCCATCTGTTCCCCTCCAGTATCCAGGAACAGACGCTTACACGAAAATCAAAACACCCTCCGATTAACTCTTCCTGATACGCGGTCAGCAATCGGTCGACCTTGTTCTGCATACGCGCTTGTTCCCGGTAAAGAGATTGTTCGCGCAGACGAAGGGGGTCGGCCTTCTCTGCCTCCTTCACGCGCCGCTGGCGTTTATTGTGCTCGCTCGCAATTTCGCCATTGCTCATCCCTGTGCGCGTATACCAATCAAATACGGTATGTACCACATCGGCTTCTGTTTCGGCCATTCGATCAACAACCACTCTTGGGCACGAGGCTCACTCATCCAGTCCGGCGCAGGTTTGGTCAGGGCGCGACCGGCGGCGATTACATGCAGGGATCGCTGGTGGCCGGGCATTTCAACCGGGACGGCAAACTGGACCTGGCAGCGGTCGGTGACTCTGTCGCTTACGGCGGAGTATGTGGCGATTGCTGTCGCGCCGGCGTACTCCGTAAGTTCCGCAGCCCCTGCTTCGTATTTGATCGACTCGGCCGCTACAAGCTTCATCGACACGGCTGCCCGAAACCAGGCGTACGGCTATGGCGGTGAAGCGAGAAAGCGCCTCAACGCACCTTCCAGATTCATCTGCTTTTCTGCGCCTGGATTTCGAGCAGTTTACGCAGGTTTGATTGGGCGTTTGCTCGTGGCGAAGCGGGTAGCAGGGCCAATCCTTCCTTGCCCGCAGCGCGGCTCTTCTCGATTTGGCCGGTAGCCCGATAGGCCTGCGCCAGGGTCAACAGCATGGAAGGAATTTTTCGATGGCTCAAGGTGACGGCACGCTCGGCATAGGCCTCTGCCAATGCCGGGTCGCGGAATGAAGCTGGCATGACCGTCGCGAGAGATCTTGCAGCCTGGTCGAGAATCATGGGTGAAGCCTGATCGTTGTTGGCCAGATCCTTGAATGTCTCGAGACCCGCCTTGGCAAGCGGCGCAGAGTCTACGACAGGGTTCAGCCGTGACTTGACGATGGCGAGACGAACCTGCGCATCGGCCAGCACTGACCTCCAGTTCTGATTAGCAGGATCCTGCTTCAACATCTTCTGCGCAAGATCGACGGTCTGCGTTAAAACGTTAGCCGCCGCGCCGAGGTCGCAGGTCCTGTCTCGAGCAGGGGCGCCAACGACTGGATCGGCAGCGGATTCGAAGGCGATTGCTTCGTCATTGAGCACCACTTCCAGGTCTGCCAGCGCTCGCAAATCCTGCGGGTCTGCCGCTGCTAGCTTTCTGTAGGAAGGAACAATCTCATCGTACAGCGCAATGGCCTCTGCGTACTCTCTCAACTGAACCAGGGCATTGGCTTCCTTGCGCACGATCATCAGGCGCATTCGCATCGCGGACAGCGTGCCTTGTTCTACGACAGGCAAAGCCTCGGCGCTCTGCAAAGCGGTGCGGAAGTCCTGTAGCGCCTGCGCAGGGTCGGTGCCCAACTCCACGCTCCCGATCTTCATCTGGTTGATAGCCAGACCCCTTAGTGCACGAAGGGACCCCGGATCGATGCGCAGGACGCGATCGTCCAACGCAATCGAGCGACGAAATGCTGAAAGAGCAGCCGCTGTGTCATGGAGGCTGGCCGTGCCGGTCTGTCCGTACTCATCGCCCAGCGTGCCGTAGGCGCTCGAAGCATCGCAGACCATGGCTACGCCGACATTGGGAGAGGTGATCAATTGCTCGTAGATCCTGGTAGCTGCCTGCATGAAAGCAATGGCCTCCTGTGTCCGCGCAGTTCCAAACCGGATCTCGCTGGCGGCCACTTGAGCGGTTGCTAGAGCGCGCAGCGCCTCTTTATCGCCGGAGCCATTTTGTGCCAGGGGAAGAGCGAGAGCAATCGCCTTATCGATACTGGCGATACCGCCCGCCGGGTCGCCCAGATTCTGATCATAGGGATTACCCTGAATATTCCCCAGCCGAGTATAGGCGTCGGCAAGATCCAACTGCGTGACACGGTCGCCATGAGCATCCGCAGCCATTCGATCCAGATGCTCGAGCACCCGGGTGACGAGCAATTTCTGGGCGCCGGTCGACCCGGGAAGCTGCTTGATCGCCTCATCCAACTCAGACAGGAGGCTGTTGCTCAGTTGGCGCAGGTCGTTTGATCGCGCCTCTGCGCGGCGCCGTTCCTCGTTGGCCACGCGTGCCTGCCACACCATGCCCGTGGCCCCGGCAAGCAACGTGCAGGTCAGTAGCGAAAATGCGAACAGACCGAACCAGTGCCGCCGGGCAAACTTCATGGATCGATAACGCACGGTTCCGCGACGCGCAACCACCGGTCGCCCGGCGAGATAGGCACCTACGTCGGAAGCGAGTTTGTCCGCGGAAAAATAACGCTCCAGCGGTTCCTTGCGCAGCGCCTTCAGAACAATAGCCTCCAGATCCCTGTCAAGACGTTTTCCCGGTTTCGCAGGATCGTGCGGACGACGCGGCGGCTCTTCGCAGATAACGCGGAGCATCTCCGCGGTTGTTAGTTCCTTCAATTCATACGGCGGGGCTTCTGTGAGCAGGACATATAAGAGAACGCCGAGCGAATAGGTATCGGATGCGGTGCTGATGGCCTTGCCTAATACTTGTTCCGGACTCGCATACTGAGGGGTAAACGATTGGAACCCTTCCCGCGTAAGTTCGCGGTCCGATCGGTTAATAGTGGGAGACAATAGTTTGGCGGTTCCAAAGTCCAGCAACCTCGGGGTCCCATCAGCGGAGACAAGAATATTGTCCGGTTTCAAGTCACGATGAACTACAAAATGCTGATGAGCAAACTGCACAGCATCGCAGACGCGCAGGAAGAGCGCCAGCCGCTGAGCTTGAGAGAGATGCTTCTGGTCGCAGAATCGATGGATGGGAACTCCATCCACGTACTCCATAACCAGGTATAGGTCGCCATCTTCGGTGACCCCTCCATCGAGCAGGCGGGCAATATGCGGATGCTGCAAGCCGGCAAGAATCTGTCGTTCCTGGCGAAACCTTTCACGGAACAGATCTGTGGCAAGCGGCAGATCGATTAATTTGATGGCGACCTGCTGTTCAAATTGTCCGTCCGCGCGATGCGCGAGGTAAACCGCCCCCATTCCCCCTCGCCCCAGCAACCGATCGAGCGCATAGGGACCAATACGTGCGGAGATACGATGCCGCGCACTCGCCGACTTGAGGCGAAGGCTCTCTGTCACATGCTCTTCTCTCTCGGATGCTTCAAGAAGCAATCGCACTTCATCGGCAAGTTCCGGGTCTCCGTGGCAGCGCGAATCGATCAATCTTTCCCGCGCCATGCCTGAAACCGCGAGAGCTTCATGGAAGATTGCTTCCATGCCTAGGAAAGCGTCCGTGGACTGTTTCATCGCGGCAGCCCCGCCTGTGGCTTACGGCCCATATTTCAGACTGCGGCAACCGGGCTGAAACTGCGTCACGAGATCGGAACACTCTCGGCTACGCCGGGATGAATGCGGCGATAAAGCCAGCTCTTGATGAATTTCACTTCTCGATCGACTGTGGCTTTCGACATGCCCATGACAGACGCAGTTTCCTCGGCAGTGCAGCCCAGAAAATAACGCAGTTCGACTATCTGGGTCTTTTCAGCGTCGAGTTGATGCAAATCATCGAGCGCCCGGTTCAGATCCAGCATCTCGGCACTCCCGATGTTGATCCACGGTAAATCGTCGCTCAGAGGAACGCGCTGGTTTCCGCCGCCGCGCTTCTGCGCCAGGTTCTCGCGAGCGTGATCAATCAGGATCATGCGCATGACTTTAGCCGCGAATGTGAAAAAGTGACGGCGATCTTCGCCAACGGCTCTTTTCTGATGCAACAGGCGAAGATACAGTTCATGGACTAAGGCAGTTGCCTGCAAGGTTTCGGGGTTGCGCTCGCGGCGAACGTACGCCGCGGCAACTTCGCGAAGGTGGGGATAAACCAGCGGCATCAACTCGTCGAACGCCGACTTCTCACCATCCCGCCACTTTGCCAAAAGCAAAGTGATCTCTCCCCTGGCCGGTTCCAAAGGTCTCTCCCCAAGCGTTGTGGAAATTCCGAGACCATAGTACTACTTTCGTGGTCTACGCGCCGTGACGAGGCGTTTTTGCGGAGGCTCCGGCCCGCGATTTGATTCTTGAGTCATTTATTGCCCTCTTTGCGCTGTCTAGGTGAATGCCAAAGGGAAAGTTTCCCTGGATATTGCGCGAGGTGACACAAACATGAAAAAGCTTGTCTTGATCCTGTCCGGTTTACTGGTATTGTGCGGCTGCGGCGGGGGAGGCTCGTCCAAGCCCGCTCTTTCTGTGTCTATCAGCCCCTCGACCCAGGTCGCGATCGATCAGGGGCAGACACTGAACTTCACCGCCAGCGTGGCGAACGACTCCAGCGGCGCCGGCGTCACCTGGAGCATGTCCGGAACCGGGTGTACCGGCGCGGTCTGCGGGACCTTTTCCGGCGGCACTACCTCCGCGGCGACTTATAACGCTCCCGCATCCGTGTCTGCAAAGATGACGGTGACCATTGTCGCCACGTCGGTGAAAGACACGACCAAATCGATGTCTTCGACCGTAGTCGTCAACCCGGCGCCGAGCATTACCACGACTTCACTGACGAGCGGCACCGTGGGCACGGCTTACACCGCCACGCTGGCAGCCACGGGCGGCGCAGGCACGCTCAGTTGGACTTTGGCATCCGGATCATCGTTGCCGGCAGGATTGTCCTTGAGCACTTCGGGAGCGATCTCCGGCACCCCCACCACGGC
>Ga0182016_10001437_pt1 | contig 29045 bp, 28 predicted proteins | sample 712S2MmetaG_FD_120491 | JGI IMG/M metagenome (GOLD analysis project Ga0182016, IMG submission 120491) | Permafrost microbial communities from Stordalen Mire, Sweden - 712S2M metaG | ecosystem: Environmental > Terrestrial > Soil > Wetlands > Permafrost | place: Sweden: Stordalen | collected...
ATAGGTTCCGTTATAGATATTTGCATAATAACCACCTCCGGGTTGTGCAACCTGTGCCGTACCGGTTTTCCCGCCAACTAAGTAGTTTGGGCTAAAATTCATAAAGCTATACCCCTCGTGAAAATAAACATTCACAACATTCTGCATAAGAGGTATTAGTTCTTGGCCAACCTTTGGGGCGACGACATTACGTTCCAGTACCTTTGGCTTGTTAACACTGATAATACCGTCAGCACTGGTTGTTTGACTAACAAGAGTTGGCTTGTAATAAGTCCCACCATTTACAATACTGCTGAGAGCGGCAGCCATCTGTAGTGCGGTAACGGTTACTCCTTGCCCGAAGGCAGTGTTTGCATAAGTCAATGCTAGGCTGGGGTCTGTAGGATCGTTAGGGGGGACATAGCCTGCACTCTCGTAACCCTGCTCTATACCCGTTGTCTGGCCTAATCTAAAATGGTTAACCATGTAGTTATTCCAGGCCGTGATACCTTTCTCGGTGATCTGAGTGCCTCCAGGCTGGCTCATTTGCATCAACATCCACGTTGCACCAGTATTTAGAGATAAAGACAGTATGCTGGCTATATTTTGCTCTCGTGGCCCACCATCCTGCTCAATATCGGTTATATTAAAGTTATCAATAACCCAATGGGCTGGGTCATAGAAAGACTCATTTGGTTGAATAACACCCTGGTTTAAGGCTGCTGAAGTAGTTAGTGTCTTCATGCTAGAGCCCGGTTCTATTGCATTATCAACGGCGGCGTTCTGAAATAATACTGGGGTTGTAACCTGTTGATAGTTTGCTTCGGAATAACTAGGATAGTTCGCCATAGCCTTTATTTGACCAGTATTGGGGTCCATTATGATAGCGCTTAGGCCCTGTGAATTGGTTTTTTTATATTCTGCCGCGAGAATTTGTTCCATCTGGGACTGCATACCCGTATCGATAGTTAAGACAACATTCTTCCCGTTAACTGGGTTAACTTCTATGTTGTTTTGACTTGCCGCCAGCGGGATACCATTAGCAGCAGTTATAGCTTTTAGCTGACCCGGTATCCCTGTTAGTTCTGGGTTTAATGCCTGTTCAATGCCATATTGACCTACCCCAGAATTATTAACAAACCCAAGCACCTGTGAAGCCAAACCACCATCAGGGTAGACCCTATAATCTTGGCCTTGGGTACCTATCCCAGGTAATTGATAACCTAATATTTTGTTTGATTGTGCCTGAGTAAGTTTACTAGCCAGTATCACGTATTGAGTACTTTTATTGTTCAATTGTTGAACGTAGTCCGATTCTGATCCTCCGATAACAGATGTGATTTTTTGAGCTGATTGAGCGGAGTTTTTAATTAATAACGGGTCAGCGAATAAAGTATAGAGCTTCTGGTTCAAAACAATCGGTACTATGCTATTACCCTGATAAGCCTCGATAATCCCTCTTGTCGCAGGAATTTGGTACTCTTTTAACTGATCACTTAAAGCTTGAGTGTGATAATAACTGTATTTAATAACCTGAACGTAGAATAGTCTGATCCCGTAGATACAAATCAATATAATTAGACATATATATACTGTCTGGACACGACTGACAGCCTTAACGACAGCATTGTGTTGTTTGGGATTCATCCTAATAGTATAACTAATTGTCGACTGTAGCGCTCGGCGTTACAGCTACTAGAGATTTAGCTACAGCGCTTCCTTGAATTCGACTGGCAGCTTGTAAACGAGCCGAGACAATCTGTAAGTTATTATTCTGTTGTACTAGGGCCGATTGTTGACTCTGTAAGCTATTAATTTGATAACCGAAGGCATTAGTCCTGGTTACAAGAGTTAAATATAGCAATCCGAGGATGCAAGCAAGAATAACAAGCGCTATTGTATTGCTTACGGGTCCTAGTTTACGTCTTTCGGTTCTAATACTGACAACGTTACGATTCTTCATCGGATAGGACTGCCGGCGTCCAAGAGCTAGTGTGTTTGAATATGTCATGTTTGTTTTTGTTTCTCTTTTTGTTTTTTTGGGGTACGGTGCTGTCGAGCAAGCTCTAGGCACCGTAAACCACCTACCTATAAAGGTTGGTTAAAGTCTTTAAATGACTTTAACGTGGACTCTATAGGTTCGGGAGCTGCTTTTTACCTGTATGGGCATTAGCATTTCCCTTTCTGTTTATTTTTATTTTCGCAACGGCACGTAGTTTTGCGCTACGGGCACGCGGATTAAGGACAATTTCATGTTTGTCGCCAGTTACTGGATGCTTGGTGATTAGACTAAGGTTAGAATCATACTGACTACCGCTTTTTTCTTGGAAGAAGTGTTTTACTGCACGATCTTCTAAAGAATGAAAACTAATTACTGCTAACCTTCCTCCTGGTGCCAATAGGTTGACCCACTGAGGTAGACTATCTTTCAGCTGTTCCAGTTCGTCGTTTACTGCTATTCGCAGCGCTTGGAACGTTCTGGTTGCAGGATGTACTTTGTGATATCCTGGCCAGACCCTGGCGACAATTTGTGCGAGTTCAGATGTTGTATTAACCGGTCTCTTATGCACAATCTCTCGGGCAATCTGACGATATTTTGGATCTTCGCCGTATTGCTTTATAAGACTGGCCAAATCTGACTCACTATAGTGATTTACTATAGTTTTAGCCGTTAATGTTTGCTCTTGGTCCATCCGCATATCCAATGGGCCGTCTTGTCGCAAACTAAATCCTCGACTCGCTATATTAAGGTGCGGTGACGATACTCCTAGATCGGCTAAAATCATATCAAATTGTTTATTATCAGATACCAACTTTTTACTGGCACTGTAGAAATCACTTTTTATGATTTCAACGCCTTGGCCTTTGAACTTTTTTTTGAGTTCATCAACCGCAGCCTGGTCACGATCTAATAGTATTGCCCCCTTCGGGTTGCGGGTTAACTGCAGAATAGCTTCTGCATGTCCACCATACCCTGCCGTTAAGTCGAGATATGAATCTCCCTTAGTCGGTTGTAGAACGGTTAATACATTAGAAAGTAACACTGGAACGTGTAATTTTTGATTTTTTTGATCTTCGAGCATCGTTTTTGTTTTTGTTTTGGTGATTTTTGTTTTTGCAAGGTCACCTAATCAGTAGCCAACTTTTTGTTTTTATTCGTTTTTGTTTTTGTGATGATTTTAGCCGGGTATGCATAGAAGTCTTGAGTTAAGATCTAGGACCTTAAAATTTCCACGCTGGCTAAGATCAAATTGAGAGACTTATGTGTGAGGTGGAGTTTTGGGAGGTGTTTTTTCGAAAAAGAGCAAAGGTTTTTGAAGTGGTTACCTTTACCACTTGTTGACTACCGAATAGCTAACCTCGAGTCGGTTTTTTGCTATTTATTTTCTAAATTGTTAAAGAACTACAGGTCGGGTCTTATACTCGGCTGCTATGAAGCACCAGTTGCTAATACACGCGTTGTTACCCCTAGGCTAACAAACCTATAACGAATAGTACTCAGTATGGGTAACTGTTGCTCGTTATCTAGCTTGCGCTGGAAATAATCCGATTGTATCATTTGGTTTTATTTAATTTACTAGTGGATTTTTGTTTTTCGCTGTAAGTAGTCTATTTTGGGCTACCTACCTTTCCACTAACATGACTATACTACCCCAAGCCACACACTTACAAGTAGAATATAAAGAAAATGAGGTGTTCCTCGTCACACTTATCCACAGTTCTATAGGTTATACCAAGTTATACACAATATGTAGTGTACAACTTGTCAAATTAACACTATTTGACAAGTTTAATTTCTGTCCCAGTTTGCTGTTGCTGCTCTTCTAGGTTCAACGTAGTAAGACTAGTATCAAGTGGGATTTTCATGACATTTGAGTCGCCATCGTTAATCCCACCCTGACTTTCAAGGGTGTTAGTAACCATCATTGCTTGGTCTTGACCAGCTAAAACTTTTTCGGCAGTCGATTTACCTGCACTAGGAGTAGCTATAATTAGATCTTTAGCAAAATTTGATAACGTGTCTGACCCCCATGTAACTTTAACGACTTGGCCTTTTTCGTGGCTATTTGGTTCAGCGATTAATGTCTCGTTCAATCCCGGAGCAGCAAGTACGAGTTCATTATTACCTGTGTCGACGGCAGGAACAGAGCTATTCCCGCCTCCTGACAGTAAGTCATGACCAAAGTCATTCACTAAAGTTGCACCTGTAGCAGCTATTAAAATAGCTACACCAGTTCGCTGAAGTTTCCGTTTAAGTGTAAGTTTATTTTTATGTCCGCCAATGTTGCCAGGGGCTTGTTCATGATTCATGTATATACATTAGCAAAATATGTCTATTTTGTCAAGCTTATGCTTCAGTATCTATTTTTCGTATATTGCAAGGATTTCTGGTATTAATAAGTTCGGATCATGTCTGATAAGGCTTCTGTTATAAGCCATGGGGTCACCTTCTTTGACGTGAACCTCTTCTTTAGCAATAAGTGGTAGCCCAATTACTTGGTAATGACGTTCCGGAGCAGATTCTGGATCGTACTTAACTAAATATTCACCATCGTGCGTATATTTGTTTAGTAGGTCTGATGGTGGCTCATCGTTGTTGTAAAACACATAATCTAAGACTGGGCCACCTATAAAACGCTCGATTTCATTTGCATAGTCATCAACATCGTAGTTATCGGTCTGTTTTGGCTTAGTAACTAAGTTACAAACATAAACTTTTTTAGCTTTTGACTCCTTAAGTGCATCGCCAACACCTCGAACAAGAAGAGCTGGAGCTAAAGATGTATATAAGTTACCAGGAGCAATCACGATAATATCTGCCTTTAAAAGGGCCTCTCGAGCTTCGGGATTAATACCAGCGTTAGGCACAAGTGACAGTTCTGGCTTTGTCTCGAGACTCATATCAGTATTTTCGATCAAAAATTGTCCTGTTATGGTCTTTTTTTCACTATCTAGCATAACTAAATGAGTGTCTACGGTAGTAATCGGTATAACCTGGCCAGTTATTCTCAAGATTTTACTGGCAGTCTTGACCGCCTGCGTGAAATTACCTGTTGTTTTCTCTAGGGCACTTAAAAATATATTGCCTAGCGTGTGGCCTTTTAGGGTACCGTTATCGAAGCGATAGTTGAATAGGTCCCTTAGTTCGGGTGCAGGACTCAAAGCTACAAGGCACTGTCTTATATCGCCCGGAGGCAATACGCCTAGTTCATCCCTAAGCATTCCACTAGATCCACCATTATCAGCCATGTTAACAAGGGCTGTTATCGTGTCAAAGCTACCTTTAAATGCCTGAAGAAGCGTAAAGCTACCAGTACCACCGCCAATTACTACTAGATTAATGTCAGATTTTTTCATATGCGAAGTACTGAAACTAGTTTTTAACCTTTTTACGGAAGCTTCGGTAGGCTAATTCTCTTCGGAAGCTATCTAGTTTAATGATATAGCTCTCATAGCGGTTATATAACTGAGAATAGTGTCCACTTGGAGCTAAAATATGCAGTAATCTGCCCTTACCTTCGAGGTATTCAACCAATGAGTAAAAATCACCGTCTCCCGAAACAATGATGGCCTTGTCGTAATTGCTCATTTCTTTCATTGCCCAAAGTACTAGATCAGCATCAATATTACCTTTTACGGGTTTTTTATCTTCGGGCGCAATATCGGGGTTAACCTCTTGCCTGGGTTTTGAGATATCAAAAGTTGGCTTCAGCACAATCATATAGCCTGCTTCATGCATCTGTTCGTATAAACTTTCATTCTCGGGCATATATCCAATAAACATGAAGGCTTTACTAACGCCGTATTGATCAGCAAGAAACTGGCGGAACTTACGCCAATCAATCTTCCAACCAAACTTTTGTACACTAATATTTAGGTTCTGACTATCAATGAAGGCGTAGACTCTTGGTGGTCTGGTTTCTGTCATAAACCTATAATAACACGACTTTACGCTTGAACAGTATCAACGCTAAAGACCAGGGGCTAAAGAGTAGTGTATATAGTTTTACAGAGAGGACTTTATTGTATCAATTATGTGTTCAATTGGTATGCGCTGTTGTTCGGTCGTATCACGGTCTCTCAGAGTCACGCATTTATCATCCAGTGTCTCAAAATCAATAGTTATACAGTAAGGTGTGCCAATTTCGTCTTGCCTACGGTATCTTTTCCCAATATTACCGTTATCATCCCAGATTACCTGACCAAATTCTTCTCGAAGTTTCTTGTATATCTCTTTGGCTTTATCTGTTAATTCCGGTTTATTCTTTAGAAGTGGGAAAACTGCAATTTTTACTGGAGCTAGGTGTTTGGGTAGCTGGAGATAATTACGTTTTTCGCCGTTTACTTCGTCAATCTTATAGGCATTGGATATAACTGCTAGGAAGTATCTGTCTACACCAAAAGTTGGCTCAATAACATGTGGGATAAACGGATCAGTACCGTCCTTTGGTCGATATTCAAGATTCTTACCTGATTTATCCTGATGATTTTTTAGGTCAAAGTCTGTACGGTAAGCTAAACCACCGATTTCATCGAAACCAAGAGTCGGAAAATCATAATAAAAGTCGATGGTTCTTTTACTGTAGTGCGCCCTATCACCCTCTGGGACTTCAACTTCTTTAATACGGTCTTTGTCGAGACCAATTCTTTCAAACCAACCGTGAACATCACTTCGCCACTGTTCAAAGTTCTTTTCCCAATCTGATTCTCGAATAAAGTACTCAAACTCCATTATCTCAAGCTCACGAGAACGAAAAATGAAGTCTCGTGGGGCTATTTCATTCCTAAAAGCCCGACCAACTTGCGCAATCCCAAAAGGTAAGTCGGGATAAAAGGTATCAACAATATTCTTATAATCTACAAACATTCCTTGAGCAAGCTCTGGCCTCAGGTAAGTCAACGAATTATCATCCTCGAGTGGGCCAACGTTTGTTCTAAACATTAAATTAAATTGTCTCGGTTCACCGAAGGTATTTTCCTTGCCACACGAGGGACATTTGGCCGTATCGATTTTATCGGCTCTAAAGCGGTTATGGCAATTACTGCACTCAACTAGTGGGTCAGAGAAAGTGTCTACATGTCCGCTCGCTTGCCAAACCTTAGGATTCATAATTATAGAGGAGTCTATAAGGTACATATCATCACGACTATCAACAAAATAGTTTAACCATTCATTGACAATGTTGCGCTTAAGTTGAGCCCCCAGTGGACCATAGTCCCACGTACCAGCCAGACCACCATAAATCTCACTACCTTGATAAATAAAACCACGACGTTTGCACAAGCTGACAATTTCTTCTAGTTTTACCGTAGTCATTTGCTCATGATTATATCTGAATATAAGTTTTAAGCATAGTCTGAGCCAATGGGCCTATATCAACAATTATCTCGTTAATACCTTCAATATTCTGTAACTTGCGTGGAGCGTTGCCCTCAAAACCAAGTCTCATAAACTTAATGTGTTTAGCGTTAAATTTCCCTTCATCAACCTCTATAAAGGCCATTGAACTAAAATCGAAATCATAGTCTCTCTCTAAGCTAAGTTTATCACCCCTTATGTCACTAGATAGATTCGGGCTCCGTCCACCCATGCGCAATATCTGCATAGCAAACCACGCTTGCACTAAGTTTAGATTTATTTTCGTCTCGTTTAGGGCGCCGAAAGCTTCTTCTAGAAGCAAAAAATATTCCTCATCAACTTCGTCTTCGGTTAACCTATCTATCTGCTTTATAAACTCGTAAGCTGTCATTGTCCGATCTAAATCCTTAACTATCATCTCGTAATGCCTAACTAGTCTCGTACTGATTAGGGTACTGAGTTCCCCCCTACCCCTTATAAAACCAATATCACTAACACTAAGTAACTCAATCCCGCCGGCCATCTTAGATTTGATTTTACGTACACCTTTAGCAATAACTCGAAGCTTGCCATAATCTGGCGTTAGAAAAGTCAAAATACGGTCGGCTTCACTAAAATTAGTACGGCTTAGGATTATACCCCTAGTTTTAAGTTTTTTCATGAGCTTAAAGACGGTGATGTTTGAAGAACATTATCTACCGTTCTTAAAAGTTCCGTAAGTGACGTTTGTGGTTTATAAAGATAATTGTTAATACCAATTTCTTTATACAAAACTTGATTCTGAGTAAATTCGCTTGGCGGAACGATACTGTTCACTATAATTGGTATGTCTTGCCACTCGGGGTAGGATCGTAATTCATAAAGAAATTCCACGCCGTTATGTTTAATTAACTGTATTTCCAGAATAATTAGATCAGGTCGGGCTTTATCAGAAGCTGTGATGGCATTTTGTGCGTCGTGTGCAACGCTTACGACATAGCCACCTTGCTTCAGGGCGTCTTTGTAGATTTGAGCAAGGATACGATTCGGTTCAATTAGTAATATACGTGCCATGAAAAAACTTATTTATATAAATTGTAGCTGTCGGCTTGGTTGAAGTATAGCTGCGAGCCCACTTTGCCGATGATGTCGGATTGTTCTGAGTTCAGCCGACATTGCCTGGAGTAATTTACGAGCAATAAATAACCCAGCCGCACTACTTGAAGATAATTGGTTGAAGGGCTGCCTAGCACTATTGTCGTGTAGCTCAAAAGCTCTACGGAGTTGTCTAAGTGGAATAACTTCAGAGTCGCTATATATACCAGCTACGATACCTTCCCTTACCTGATGAGTAGCTAATGTAACGATCCTTTTCTCGCCGGTCTCAACAATTGGCGTCTGGGCTTCTATGTAGGCCGTACTCAGGCTAAGTAGCGCACTAGTAAGCGCAGGCTTATTGGCCATTACCGGCATGTGATTTCCAACCACATCAAGCCTCAAGCTTACGTCATAGCGACGAGCTATATCGCTCAAGCTCTGAGCAACATCATAGAGAGTCGAGCTAGTCGAGACTGGCTCGAGTTCGAGTATTTGTTGGTTCTCTGCTATCTGCAAACCAAGTAAGTAACTGTCTACTAACTCTAGCGCAGAAGTTGCCGTGGTCTGGATAGAACGAAGTGATTCAATCGAAACGTCATGAGTCATTATCGCCAGTTCTGTTCTGCGCGCAATATACATTAAGGGTAGCTTTAACTCTTCGGCAACGCCGTTTAAAAGTGCCTGATAGTCAGGCGAAACCTGGTAATTAGTTACCGACGCCTTCAAAGATTTACCCTCGCTTTATTACTAACAAATTATACCATGTGTCCTATGGCGAAAAAGAAAGATTGGGCAAAATCAAAGTATTAAAATTACTCTCATATTGGGGCGCTTCGGTCCATACCAACAAAGTTGTATTTCTGAGCGGCAAAATTATCATTGTGCCGCTTTTTACATTAGTCTCAATATGTCCTGTTATTTTTACTCCAACAACGCTGGGGACTTTTGGCAACGAATAAGCTGTAATAGTTACAAGCCCTTGTTGCGCAATGCTAGTAAATTGAGTCAATACTTGATCATAGGTTTGTGCATCAACCTGCAAGCGTAGGGCGAAAGCATTAGCTAAATTAGTAGTATCTGGTACGTATCCAGGCTCAAAATACCCATTTATTGGGGAAGAATTGCTGCTGTTAACAGCTATATAAGCGCTGTAAGTCTTAGGGTAATACATCGTAACGGTCCCGTAAGCCTCGGGCCCAACAAAAGGTTGAAGCGGTTGGAGTGATTCCGTGGCAAATACGCTTTGATCCGTTGATTGCTGCTTTTGTTTGGCGGCAGTAACAGCACTGGCAATCAATTGATTGCTGTCGTTTTTGTACTTATTCTCGCCCCTGTAAAACACTACCGACATGCAAACTGCCACAATAAAAAACAAAGTTATTAACGTCGAGAAAATTGACAAGAGACTTATGGCGCCACGCTGATCATACTTCATAATGCTCATGTTAACTGATTTGTACCTGTTAGTAAAGACTTCTCGGGAAGTTTTTTGTTAGACATATTAAAGTGATATAGAATCAGCCCGTTTTGTTTTTTGACAGGCTTTCGACCAGGTAATTCGAAGGAAAAGCTGACAAATTTAAGTGGTTTTGTAGTCTCAGTAGCAATTTTTTTATCAAGTTTGGGCATATAACGATCCAACAAGAAAGTATATATCCCATCCGCCGGGCTTATCGATACATGCCAAAAATTCCGCCAATGGGTTTTAACTAGCTTGCGAACTGACCAGCAACTAATTTTGCTATAAATTACTAGAAAAGGATTAATCTCATAACCAATTGCCGTAATTCCACGCCTTGCTGCTTCCTTTAGGATACGACCATCGCCACTACCCAGTTCTATAAGCAGTTGCCCGGGTTTGAGCGACAATAAATCCAAAGCTTCTTTCTGCTGTTTTCTGAGGGTTGGAAGATACGGTGCACCAATCAATAGAACACCCGAGAATGCTAGCACGACCAAGCAGATAACCAATATCAACCAAAACATTAAGTACCTTTATCGGTCGACTGCTTTGCTAGAACTTTAATTTCGTTGCGACTATTTTCTAAGTAATCTTGAAGGCTATTTATCAGTTTGTCGGCTTCTTTATACAGATTAAGGGCTTCATCTATAGTTGTTGAGGGGTTTTCAAGTAACATAACCACACTATCTAACTTATCACTCAACTCTTGATATGATTTAGTGTTTTTAACCATCAATTCTCCTTATCGTTTAATGATTTTATATCGTCAATGGTTACTTGAATATTGCTATCTAGCAGTCTTATCGTACCAGAATCTCCTTTACTAACATCGGACATCCCCCTAACAATTTTTGTCCCCTTATATAAGATTGAATAGCCCCTCGTCAAAATGGTTTTTGGATCTAGTAACTCAATAAGTTTTCTCTGTTGTGAAAGGTGGTCGAATTGTTGCTGAAAAATTAAATTTAGATCAGAAATTATAGTCTTACGTTGCCGAGATATACTATCCTGCTCTTCACGTACCCGACTATCAAGTAATCCCGAAAGCTGACGATGTAATTGTTCTAGACTAGCCAAAACTTGGTTTTTATCAGGCACTAATAATTCTGCCGCATTACTTGGCGTGCTCGCTCGTAAGTCAGCCACTTTTTCAGACAGGCTAATATCGCGCTCGTGCCCGATTGCCACAAGAGTCGGGATTCGACTGGTAACAACCCCTCTGGTAACCTGCTCTGAACTAAAGGCCTGTAGATCTTCCAGGCTTCCTCCACCACGAATAATTACAATAACTTCAGGGGGTTTGGCTTGCTGATTAAAGACTTCTATCGCATGTGTCAATTGCCCTATAGCGGCTTCGCCCTGAACCTGGACATCAATCAGGCTAATTTCCAGACCGCCCCAACGAGCGTTAATAATCTTAACAAAGTCACTATATGCAGCTGACTCAGACGATGTGATAAGGCCAATTCTCTTGGGTGGAAACGGTAATTGTCTCTTTCTCTCTAGATTAAATAGCCCTTCTTTTTGTAGCTTTGCTTCTAGTAAGTTTGCAGTTTTTTTAATTGCTCCTTCACCTTTCGGGCTAATTTGCTGGAAATTAAAACTGAAACCATATAGCGAGTGAAGCCTGGGAGAACCACTAACTCTCACCAACAGACCGTCTTCCAGGGGGCCCGGTAAAGCGTGCACCGAGCCAAAACATCGTACGATTGCCTGGTCGTCTTTTAAATCGAAATATACCCAACGATTTTTACTAATCCGAAAATTAGCAATTTCACCAACGATTACAATGTACGGGTATGCATATTCCAGCGTTTGATTTGTAAGATTAACAAACTCACTGACGCTAAACTCAAGCAGTGGCATTATCGACTTCTTTGGGTTGAGCCCTTAAATTCTTGTGGTAGAAATAATAGCCTGGAGGGACTTGAATCAGTGTATTAAGAACCCTATACATAATTACAACCGGAATACTTAAACTCGCCGGCACACCTGAAATGGCTAAGACAGCAGTCATAAGCGCTTCGTAAACACCAATTCCACCCGGTAAAACTGATACAAAGCCAGCAAAATTGGCAACCGCATAAGCTAAAATCACCGCTCCAATGTTGATCCAGTGCCCAAAAGCAACATAGACGGCATAAATTGCTAAAACCTCGCTTAGATTAGCCATGGTCGCAAACACAAATGGCATTTTGAGAAGCTTGTAGTTGGCATGAATAAGCTTGTAGTTGTTATGGAGTTCATCGACAACCCTTCTCACCCTGTCAATATGAATAACATCGGCTTTACCCGGCCTAAATAAATTAATAATCCAGTTCAGTATTTTAGTTATAAAGGCAAATGTTATATTAATTCTCGCCTTACTACCTAAGATATATATAAAAGCAAAAGTACCGATTACTAGTAGCGTTGATACAGAGCTAGCAACCAATATTGTTAGATTATTGACATGACCACCGAGGGCTAAGAAAATAAGACCGAGTATCAATAATACCTCAAACGACACCAGCACAATCATTAGCTTTAGCATCTGTACTAGTGAGGCTTTACCGCCTGTGATTTTATCTGTCTCAGAACGAAGACGAACTCCAAAATACGAGACACCAGAAATACCAGCGCTCGGGAAAACACTATTTATAAAATTTAGTTCAAGAGCTATTCGGTACATGCCACGGTAACTAACGTCGTTACCTAGAGTTTGAAAAAGACTCTTATAAAGACGTGCTTGTGCATCATAGTTCCACATCTCAATTGGTATTAATAAAAACAGCGCCCAAGTGTCGACTTTTCGAAGATTTTTAAAAGTCCCAACTATTTCACTTCTTAAAAAGAATACTAATATAACAAGGGCAACAATCGTAGCAATATTTATTATCAGCTTCCAGTGTTGGCGAAGATAACTCGTCTTAATCATTGCTAATCATTATACCGAAAAATTGGCTGGAAAGTCCTATATACTATTGTTATATGCAAAGTTTATGTATTTTAGGTAGACAACCATCTATTGGGATGGCTGAACTCGAGTCGTTATATGGTAGTTCGGTAATTACCCCCATTAGTAATATAGCCGCTCTACTTGATATCGACCCTTGTATACTAGCATTTGACCGACTCGGAGGCTCGATAAAGTTCTGCAAAGTACTAACTACTCTTCAAACCACTAAATGGGAAGATATTGAAAAGTTTTTGGTAGGAGTATCACCCGAACACGCTAAGTCTATGGTTGGTGGCAAAATGAATATCGGGTTAAGCCTGTATGGTTTAAAGATTGACCCTCGGCGATTAACGCGCACCGCCCTATCCCTAAAAAAAGCAATCCGTGCAGCTGGTAAGTCTGTTCGAATAGTCCCAAACAAAGAATTGTCATTAAGTAGTGCTCAGGTAATTTATAACAAGTTAACAGGTTCAAATGGCTGGGAACTAGTCTTTGTGGTAGACGGAAAACAAACTATCATTGCTCAGACTGTTAAAGAGCAAGATATTAACTCCTATAGTTTGAGGGATCGAGATCGTCCGAGACGAGACAGTCGAGTTGGGATGCTACCCCCTAAACTTGCCCAAATAATAATCAATCTTGCGACCGGTGAGTTATCCAAAGATAAGTTAGAGTCTATTTGTGATATCCCTGAGGGACAACAACTACCTCGGCCTAAATTTAATGAGTTAATTCTCGACCCATTTTGTGGCACGGGAGTAATTCTCCAAGAGGCACTCTTAATGGGGTATGAAGTTGATGGCTCAGATCTAGATCAGCGAATGATTGATTACTCGGCAGAAAATTTAAAATGGCTGCAATCTATATTCTCAATCGACAATCTTGCAGACACCAACTTAGAAGTTGGTGATGCTACGTCCTTTGTTTGGCGACGTGTCCCGAAATTTATCGCTTCTGAGGCTTACCTCGGACAAGCTTTTATAACTCAGCCATCAAATGCTGAGATAGCCCAAAACATCTCTACAACAAACCTTATTATCAAGAAATCGCTGCAAAATATTGCCAGACAAGTACCAAGTGGCACCCGTCTATGTATAGCAATACCGGCTTACCACGGCTCGAGGGGCGATTTTAAGCACTTACCTCTTGTTGACTCTATCGAGGAGTTGGGCTATAATCGGATAAGTTTTAAGCATCTTAGTAACAGTGAGCTTGTCTATTTTAGGGAGCAACAAATTGTCGCTCGAGAACTGCTCGTAATAACAAGGAAGTAATAAGCATGAGTCATGTAAAAGCCGGCGGAACAGCCAAAAATGTACACGATAGTCCAGGCCAACGGCTAGGCATTAAAATATGGGGTGGACAGAACGTTAAAACCGGACAAGTGATTGTGCGACAAGTTGGTATGTCAAAGCGACCGGGACGTGGCACAACTATGAGCCGAAACTTCACTATTCATGCTGAAAAAGACGGTGTTGTTAGCTACAATTCAAAGAAAATTCGACGTTTTACTGGTAAAAGTGTTTATCGCACCGAAGTTATCGTAGAATAAAACCAATATCTAACCTAAGCTATTTCAATAAACTCGAGATGAAGCCGTCAAATAGCGGATGTGCTCGATTCGGCCGTGATTTGAATTCTGGGTGAAACTGGCTGGCTATAAAGAATGGATGATCAATCCCCTCGATAACTTCAACTAAATGATTATTGGGATTTTTACCAACAACCCTAAGTCCCCAAGATTCATATTTATCTACATATAGTGGATTGCATTCCCCTCGATGCCGGTGACGTTCGGTAATCTTTGTTTTTCCGTAAAGTTTAGCCGATTTACTATCTTTTAATAGATCACATTCATAATCTCCTAGTCGCATCGTGCCACCTGTATTTTCTTTACCCTTTTGATCAACCATAGTATTTATGACAAGCTCAGTTGCATCAGGATTAAGTTCAAATGTGTTAGCGCCTTTAACCCCACTATTACGCGCAGCAGCAATAACACCCATCTGCAGGCCCAAACACAATCCGAGATATGGTATCTTGTTAGTTAGGGCATATTGAGCAGCTTTAATCTTACCTTCCAACCCTCTTACTCCAAACCCACCTGGCACCACAATACCATCGAACCCAGTTAGGGCCTGAGTGATATTAGTTTCCGGAGCATCAAACTTGTGGGCATCAATCCAGTGTATCTCAATATTACAATCGTTCTTCCAGGCAGCTGCTTTAAGCGCTTCGAAAACCGACATATAAGTGTCGGTGTTATCCAAATACTTGGCTACCAAAGCAATTTTTACGGTTTTAGTATGCTTAGAAGTAGCTTGCTTCACTACTTCACGCCAAGCTTTGAGATTAGGCTTGCTAACTTTCAGCTTTAGCTCATCACATATAACATTTACTATACCGCTATCCTCTAAAGTCAGAGGAACTTGGTAGATACTCGAAGCGTTCGGAAGCAAAGCAATAGCCTCCTCGGGTACACCACAGAACAGGCTTAATTTCTTTTTTACACCCTCGTTGGCAGGCTCTTCGCTACGTGCAACTAGTATATTTGGTGTTAAGCCTAGACCGCGTAGCTCGCGTACTGAGTTCTGAGCTGGTTTTGTCTTAGTCTCGTGACTAGCCCCAAGGTAAGGTAAATAGACAAGATGGACGTATAGACAGTTTCCCTCACCAGCTTTAATCCCAAATTCTCGAATTGCCTCTATGAAACTCAGGCTTTCATAGTCTCCTACCGTACCACCGATTTCAACAATATTTACATCGAAGCCTTCTCCAGCCTTTCTAATGTATTCCTCTATTGAGCTAGTTAAGTGCGGGATAATCTGGATAGAATCACCTTCATATTTACCTGCACGCTCATCACTAATCACTTTTAGTAGAACCTTACCGGCCATCAGCGAGCTCTTTTGAGTTAATTCTTCATCTAAAAAACGCTCATAGTGGCCTAAATCTAGGTCTGTCTCAGCGCCGTCCTTAGTTACAAAACACTCACCATGTTCACGCGGGTTAAGAGTCCCAGCGTCAACGTTCAAATATGGATCACATTTCTGGATGTTTACTGTTAGGCCACGAGATTTTAGGAGGTTACCGATCGAGGCGGCTGTTATGCCCTTTCCTAATCCGGAAAGAACGCCACCTGTTACAAAAATATATTTAGTAATATCCTTGGCCACCTCTCACCTCTTTACTTCTTGTTGATACTACCTTATTTTGCATATGTTTTGCAAGGCTTAAATGCGAAATTACTGACTTTGGAGATATGTTATCGCTGCATCTTCTTGAGGATCCTGACCCGCAGTAATCTGAGCTTGTGTAATAGTAACTATTTTATCAGGGGTAATACCAATATGGTTAATGCTCTTACCATCAGGGCGATACCAATGGGCGATAGTAACCTTTAGTTCAGCGCCATTATTTAAATTATTTATTTGTTGAACTACCCCCTTGCCATAGGTTTGCGTACCTATTATGTACGCGTCCTGGTTATCGTGGAGGGCGCTGGCAGTTATTTCAGATGCGCTAGCACTTCCGCCATTCACTAGAACCACCGTTGGTATGCCTTTTAATAAATCATTACCGGTAGCAGAATACGTCTGGATAACTGTATTCCCGGTTTTCTCAACCATAATAGTCTGTCCGTCATTGAGCCAAAGGCTTGAAACGTTTACTGCAGCGGTAACTTCCCCTCCGGGGTTATCACGTAAGTCTAAAATAATACCCTTGACTCCAGCTTGCTTAAACTTTTGTGCGGCTAGCTGAGCTAGCGAAGAGGTGTCATCGGTAAATTGACTGATTTGGATATAGCCTATATTACCGGCCAGGATTTTTGAGGTAACGCTAGGCACCGTGATAGTCTCTCGTGTAATTGTGAGTTTTATCGGAGTTTGCCCACGTACAATTTGTAACGTAACTTTTGTGCCTTGTGGTCCCCTAATATCATCAACCGCTTGGTCAATTGACATGTTCGTAGTGTTAATTCCGTTAACCGAGACGATTATGTCCTTTGGCTGTAGGCCAGCTTTTGCGGCTGGCGTACCAGCAAGAGGAGCAATAACTTCAATCTCATTGCTAGAATTTTCACCTAATTCTGCACCAATCCCACTAAAAGACCCCTGGAGCTCACTATTAAAGGCTTTGGCTTGTGTGGGGTTAAAGTACTCCGTATAAGGATCGTTAAGGGAATTAGCCAGCCCCGCTTTTAGACCATCAAGTAGTTGAGCGGTAGTCAGCTTCCCGTCATATTCGCTCTTAAGCACTTGATAAACTTGGTTCACCGATGAATAGTTGAGCTGGTCTGGTAGTTGTGAGTTCTGGCTAGTGCCAAAATGGACATCAATATTACCGTTACCGATATTGATACCTAGTATAAATACGGCAACAATAATAATTACTGACACTACTAACACTATCAGCTTAGATCCGCTAAACCATTCACTAAAAATGTTTCTTTTACCTTTTCGCACCTTCATTAACTCTTAGTATAGCAAAGAAAAATTTCTAATCTCGTCTATATCTAGGAATTATTGCCACTGTTGAAAGTTTAGGAAGTAGAGCTGTGCACCCTGACTACCATAGTCTTGAGGATTAACAATTCGCTCATCCCACGTACCGGTATAATTTTCATTGTATTCTTCCACGGTGATACTTGTTGGGCTTTGTACAGATACAACGTACATTGCGTGACCAACATCGCCAGGAATTGCTGTATCTATATTGCGAATAGCTATGTCACCTGGTTCGGGAGTGAAACTAACAGGAACACCAGCGTTTTCAGCATCGGCTATCCATTGATAGGCATTACCCTCACCGCCCCAATTTGGCATGTCACGGACCACTTCCCCCTGAAGATATTCTTCATGAACCATAAATGCCGTGTAGCTAACGCATTCTCGGTTGAGCATCCCCCAGTTATCGGTTGTATTGTCTTGCGGTTCGTTACAACCCCATTTACCCGACGCAGTTGTACTAGACGTGCTCAATGGATAGCCCCCGCAACCGGAGCTGCTAATTAGCATAGAGCCTGAGGAGTTAAGAGCAATTAACTGGGCCTTTAATGACCCAATATTTGCATTTGAAGCGGCTATTTGTTGGTTATATTGATTTTGTTGAGTCTGATTATAGGATAGTAAATTAGCTACCTGTTGCCGGGAACTCGCCAGCTGGCTTTGTTGAGCTTGCAATGTAGTGAGAAGTTGAGCGACCTGGTTTTCTTGTTGCTTCTGTTGGGCTTCTAAAGTATTGATTTGGTCCAAAGTACTTTGTATCTTATTCTGAACAGCGGTTCGGTAGGTCTCGGCATTTACGAAATCACTGATGTTATTGCTACTAGCTAGTTGTTCAAGGGTAGTCATCTGGCCATTAACATATATAGCGCTTATGGCACTCGCCAAAACCTGCTTCTGTTGGGCTATCTGTGTCTGGTCTGCGGCAATCTGAGCCTGAAGAGATGCTTGTTGGGCTTCATTGGTAGCGATAGACGATTGGACGGCATTAATCTGTGCCTGAAGGTTTTCTATGGTCTGTTGATAACTGGAAGCTGTGGCTTGAAGACTATTGATAGTTGATTGATCTGAGTTATTCTGTTGATTCAGGTTATTGATCTGATTTTCTAGATTTTGGGCAGTATCCGCGTGAACTATTGGAGCTATGACTAAGACTACTGCCAAAGCAAAACATAGAGCTACAACTACTGGATAGCTGTGAGCCAGTTTTAAGATCGGGCGTATCCTAACTGAAGCTTTTTGTCTAATCATTTTTGTTTTTTTAAATTGTAATTTAATCATACCACACCCTCGCTAGTAGTTATGCACAGTTAGTTAGATTTTATTACGTTATTTACGATTTCGTTGTTTTTATCTAGCTGTTTTGAATCTTAGGTATTTCCTGGTAGCAATGACTGAAGAAACAGCTCCTATGATGATACCTGTTGTTAGTTCTAATGTCAAAAGTACCCAGAAGTGATGAACGAAGTATGTATGCGAATAGTTTATATCCAAAAGGCCTAAGCTACTAGCCTCTAGTGCCGATGTTGAACCAACAAAAACAGCATCGACTAACAGAGTCGCAATGATAGCAGCAAAGATGCCGTAACACATGCTTTCAACCACGAACGGACCACGGATATACCAAGTCCGAGCCCCCAGCAGCCTCATTGTTCGTATCTCTTCCCTACGATTAAAAATAGCCATTCTTATAGTATTAAATATTATCAAAACGGATACAGCAGCAAAAACAACAATCGCAATAAGCCCAGCCTCTCGGAGAATACTGGTAGCATGAGCAATTTTATCAATCGCTACCTTTTGGTCTCCGCCATAGGAGTTGCCATATTGGGGGTCCTCAAGAGCCACAGTGGCCGGCTGCTTAAGGAAATTCTCTATAGTCTGAATCTTCGTGCTATCAAACGGCTTAACCTCAATGCTCGCCGGCAAAGGGTTATTGGTTTCTGTTACCTCTTGTTGAAGCTGAGAATTATTGGGCTGCTCTGATTTATAGATAGCTAGGGCTTGAGTCTTCGAAATATAGCTGACGCTCTTGACGTTTGGTAGTTTACGGAGGGAGGCCATTTCACTCTTAACCTGCTGAGTGGTCACTGAGTCATTTAGCCAAACCGATATACTAATTTCATTATTTATTTGTGCAATTGTATTTTGAAAAGTCGCATTAGCTAAAACTGAAAACAAAATAATTGTGAGAGTTATCATCATAACCGCGATTGCCGCGGCCGAAAGTGAAATATTTCTAAATAGATTAATAAATCCTGTCTTAATAATTCGAGTTAGAGATAAAAATCGTTGGCTCATGCTTTATACTCCGCATTTGCTCGGTCGCTAGCAATTTTACCGTCTTTAAGGGTGACAACGCGCCTTTTTAATCTGTTAACTATCTCCTGGTTATGTGTCGTTAGGAGTACCGTCGTACCATATCGATTTATCTTTTCGAGTACTTTAATAACATCCCAGGCATGTTTTGGGTCTAGGTTACCGGTCGGTTCATCGGCTATCAATATCTTCGGTTGTCGAGCTATTGCCCTAGCGATAGCTACTCTCTGGTGCTCGCCACCAGAAAGCTCTTGGGGCATACTCTTTTCTCGCCCCTTTAGATTAACAATATCTAGAACTCTCGGTACGGTTCGTTGAATTTCTCTTTTGCTCATACCAACTATCTCTAGCGCAAAAGAAACATTCTCGTAAACAGTTCGGTTGGGTAATAACCTAAAATCCTGAAAAACCACACCAATTTTTCGCCTTAACATTGGTATGTCTCGATCTTTCAGCTTGTCGTAGTCAATTCCACCAACAATAATTTTGCCACTTGTTTGTCGCTCTTCTCTGGTAAGAAGTCGTAGCAAAGTGGTCTTACCGGCACCGCTTTGGCCGACAACAATCACGAATTCCTTAGGTTCAATGTGTAGGTTTATACGATCTAGCGCCGGGGCGCTACTGCCTTTGTATGTTTTTGTCACCCGATCTAACAGAATCATTAGCTTTATTATACCAAATAAACATTGTAATCTATATGATTGATCGCAGTCACCAACATGATAGTAGCTAAACTAATTGTATTTAGAATGTAGCTCCAAGTAAGCGTTAATAAACTCATTCAGCTGCCCGTCGAGTACAGCATCGGGATCATTTGATTCAAACTTAGTACGCAGATCTTTAACCTGCTTATAGGGGTGAAGAACATAGCTACGAATCTGATTCCCCCATTCTGCAGATTGATTGGGCCCTTTTAACTCAGATATTTTTTCTCTATGTTGGTCAATTTGTAGCTGGACTAAACGTGACCGTAGAATTGTCATCGCCGTTTCCCTGTTTTGTAGCTGTGAACGCTCATTTTGGATGGCAACAACCAGCCCGGTCGGGATATGGGTAATTCGTACGGCCGAATCGGTCGTATTAACACTTTGCCCACCGTGTCCTCCGCTACGATAGACATCTATACGAAGGTCTTTATCGTCAATGGCTAGTTCTTCGGGGCTATCAATCTTTGGTAATACATCAACTTTGGAGAAGCTAGTCTCTCTCGAATTAGCAGAATTGAATGGGCTGAGCCGAACTAGTCGATGCACTCCGTGCTCCCCTTTTAGTTTGCCGTAAGCAGAAGGCCCACTTATCTCAAGAATTACACTCTTTAGGCCCGCCTCATCTCCAGGTGCCTCATCTATAGTCTTAACTTTATAACCATTCTTTTCAGCCCAACGCACATACATTCTGAATAAAATTTGTGTCCAATCTTGGGCGTCGGTTCCCCCAGCACCAGCATAGATACTTACTATTGCTTCATAACTATCATAAGGGCCATTGAGCTTTAGCTCCTCTTTAAGGGTTTTATATAACCCAGCTGCTTCTTCTATCTGTTTTTGAAGGTCATCACCCAGGTCTCCGTCGTTCAAATTACCTAACTCGATAATATCTTTGAGGCTTGATTGTAGTTTCTCCCAGGGCTCAATTTGTTTAGCAAGTTTTGCTTGTAGTTTAAGTTTTTCCTGCGCAAGAGAATTGTCTTGCCAGAAATCCGGACTAGAAACGGCTTTGTCAATTTCGTTTTTTTCCTTGATTAACGCTCCAAGGTTTAACCGATCAAGCGATATGTTAACTTTTTTTTGTAGCTCGCGAGCTTTATTACTAGTTTCGTCCATAATATTACTATTTTACGCTGATTCTTGGAATATCATTTTCCCAAAGAGAAAGTATTCTTTCTTGTAATTCCCGAACAAAATCAATTCCGCAGTTACCGAGTATCCCAAAACCCCATACCCCCTCTTCAAACATAGATTGCGCAACCTCCACCATGGCCTGTTTGGTAACTGCTTTAATCCTCTGTGGAACCTGATAGTAGTCTTCTATGACGTCGTCGAAGAAATATCGGCCCGCGTAACCACTTGTTACCCCACCGACAGTCTGAGCACCTCTTTGGAATCTACCGAGAGCGTAGGCTTTAGCGGCTTCGATGTCTTTAGCTGCCAGCTTACCAGAAAAAACTTTATATAACTCCTCGACAACTATATCGAATAGAGCTGGGGCGTTCGCTGGCATCACTTGGGCACCAAACCACCAGTTACTAGCTTCTTTAAGTTGGCTATACCCAGAATTCATACTGTAAACCAGGCCTCTTTCTCTGGCATTGCCTAGTATTTTCGAGTAAAGCGTTTCTGTTAGCATAATATTGAGTAGATCTAGAGCATCGGTTTCACTATCGCTCATCGAATGACGCCTAAATGTATCGATATAGAAGTACAGGTTTTCTACACTAAGATTCCTAATATAGAGTGGTTCAGCCATTGTATGGGGTTGTTCGTCCGGTAAGATCCGTCGACCCTTGCCTTGAGGTAAATCGATATCTTTGAAAGTTCTTTCAATAATATCCAGCCGCGTTGGCGTAATATTACCGCCAATTATAAAACGTAGGTTACTTGTAGTGTGTGTCCGTCGATAGTGCGCCTTAATATCGTCAAGTTCAACGTTTCGCATCAGTTTTAGTCTTTCCTTATCTGTTCTAGCTTCGAGACCATAATACTCCCTAAGAGCCAAACTAAGATGCCGAAAATGATTATTTGACCGAGCATTTAACTCTTCACGAACGTTACCAAACTCAGCCTTAAACTCTTCTTCAAGAAATAATGGTTTGGTTATGGCAACCATTAATAAATCGAGGATTCTTTCCCACTCAAAATCGGCACATTCTGCTTCATATGTTATGTCGTAAACATTGGTAGAAGCATTGCTATAAGCGCCATTCTTCTCAAACTCAGCCTGAAAATCCCGTGCTCTTGGTATTTGCTTATTGGCACCAAGCAGTATATGTTCCATAAGATGCGGTGTTTCCCATTTTTCAGGGGCAACCAAGTACTCGCCGGCTCTAAAATTCAAATCGAAAGTCATAACAGAGGCCTCTGGGACGTGAATAAGCAACCCCTTTACGCCATTAGCTAGTACTATCTCTCTAACGGTATGCTTCATCTAGGCTTTTTTTGTAGCTTTCTCCACCATGTTATTTACGTTTACGTGCTTTTGCCTTACGTTGTCTTTCAGCCTTATGAGCTTTCTTGCGGCTGCTATCTCTCTTTTTAGCATCATTTGAAACCAGGGTTGGTGCACCCGCTACACTCTCAGAGCCTGTAGCAGCTGCCGAGGGTTTAAAATCAGACTCTTCAAATTCGTCCTGATTATCTACTATTTGAGAGGCATTATTTATAGATTGACGAGCAGCAATAGTTAGATCTGTTTCTATCGGCCTATCCAAATCGGTCACATCAGATGGTTCGGCGTGTAATAACACCCGAATGATGTCATGACGAAGTACAGACTGCATCTCCTCAAAGATTACTTGCCCCTGTCGGCGATATTCTACTAACGGATCTCTTTGGCCAACACTCATCCAGTGTATGCCATTTCTCAGGTGATCCATGTTCTCTAGATGTTGCATCCAAAGATTATCGAGGATCTGTAGATAGACGTCTCTCTCAACTTTCCTCATAACCTCTGGGGTAAACGCTAACTCTCTAGTCGCATATAGTTCTTTTACCTCTGTTAAAAGAACATCTTTAAACTTATCGGCGCTGGTATCTAGTAGGCGATCGATAGTTTTCTCGTCAAATGGGAAGATATCTCGTAAAATATCCTCAAAATCTCCTTGAGAAACTAGTGACGAGGCAGCTAAAGCTGCAACCTCATCTTCAATAAAAATCTGTATACGTTTACTGACATCAATCGCTTCTAGAATTTCACGCCGCATAATATAAGTTGCTTTACGGTGGCGATTCATGACATTGTCGTATTGAACAACATTCTTTCTTTGATCAAAGTGGAAACCTTCAACCTTCTTTTGGGCGCCCTCTAAACTTTTAGATATAAGACGGTTTTCTATTGGAGTATCATCATCAACTTTTAGTCTCTCCATCAGCCCAGCAATTCTCTCGCCACCGAAAATACGCATAAGGTCATCTTCGGTACTTACAAAGAATTGCGTAACACCTGGATCACCTTGTCGGCCTGAGCGACCACGGAGCTGGTTATCTATTCGACGTGACTCATGACGTTCGCTACCAAGCACGAATAGACCACCTAGATCTGTAATACCTTCTCCAAGCACAATGTCAGTACCTCGACCGGCTATGTTAGTTGCAAGCGTAACAGCACCTTTATTACCGGCTTCGGCAACTATTTTGGCCTCGCGCTCGTTATTCTTTGCGTTCAATACCTGGTGCGGAATAGAAGCTTTATTCAGTAATCCACTAAGTACTTCATTCTTTTCAATTGAAACCGTACCAATTAGAACCGGCTGGCCCTTGGTGTGGAGCATTTTAACTTCTTGAATTATGGCTCGAAACTTACCCGCTTCTGTTTTGTAGATTCTATCTGGGCGATCGAGCCGAACGATCTGACGGTTAGAAGGAATGTCAACAACATCGAGTTTATATATTTGGTGAAACTCTTCGGCTTCGGTCAGGGCGGTACCGGTCATACCACCTAATTTTTCGTAAAGTCGGAAATAGTTTTGAAAGGTGATTGTTGCAAGTGTCATCGATTCTTGCTGAACCGCTACGCCCTCTTTAGCCTCAATTGCTTGGTGTAAACCCTCGTTATATCTTCGCCCAGCTAGCAAACGACCAGTAAACTCATCAACAATTACTATTTCTCCGTCCTTTGTTACGACATAGTCTTTGTCTCGTTTAAACAGAGTCTGGGCCCGCAATGCTTGTTCAAGATGATAAATGTTCCTGATGTTCGAGGTATCATACAGGTTATCTAGATCTAAGATTTTCTCAATTTTCTCAACACCTGCATCTGTTAAAATGACAGTTTTACGTTTTTCATCGGTCTCATAATCAGCGGATACTAATTGACGAACAATTTTTGCGAACTGAGCATAGGCATTGCCAGTGTTTACAGATGGCGCCGATATAATAAGCGGTGTACGAGCCTCATCAATTAGAATCGAGTCGACTTCATCGACAATGGCATAGTGTAGTTTACGTTGGCGTAGTTGGTCGATTTCCCTTACCATGTTGTCGCGCAAGTAATCAAAGCCAAACTCATTGTTTGTACCATAGGTTATGTCAGCTGCGTAGGCTTCTTGTCTAGTAGATGGTTTGAGATGGTGAAAACGTTTATCGTCGTGCTTGGTGTTTAGAAATTCAGGGTCATATATAAAAGATTGCTCAGCAATAATTACTCCAACGCTTAGACCTAAGAAAGTATAAATATCTCCCATCCAGCCACCGTCGCGCTGAGCTAAATATTCATTAACCGTAACAACATGAACACCCTTCCCTGTTAAACCATTTAAATATACTGGCAAAGTTGCCACAAGAGTCTTACCCTCACCAGTTTTCATCTCGGCAACATTACCCTCGTGCAGAACCATACCTCCGATTAACTGCACGTCAAAGTGTCTTTGGCCTAATGTTCTAGTAGCTGCCTCACGAACTACGGCAAAGGCATCTGGTAAAATCTGATCGACAGATTCTTTAGCCAACCTTTCTTTCAAAACTTTGGTCTGCTCTTTGAGTTGGCTGTCACTCATATCCTGATATTTTGACGCCAAAGCATTAACGTCCTTAACGCGCTTGCGTAGTCGTTTTATAGTTTTGGCTTGAGGATCACCTAAAAGCTTCTTAAAATTGATTTTTGCCACTTGCCTATAAACTCCCTTTGAGTCTTGACTTTATTAGATACCATTGTACTCGCTTTAGGGTAAAATTTGAACTGTTTTGTCGCTTCAATTTTTACGAAAACGAGCAATTAGTCGTCTGTGGAGCTTTGGATTAGTGTGTAATTCTTTATATTTTCTAAGTTGATACTTTAGTTTGGTTTCAACCAGATCGATTGCAGCGTACATATTAATCGCCGATTCAGATGACGTTAAAGTCTCGTGTGGCAAACGCAGGATTACTTCACAGACTGAGTGCTTTTTATCCTTAGTGTTGGCGTCTTTTAATTTAACCTCTGCGTGCAGGCTCTGGCGAATACTTCTTGAGACAAAATGATCTAAACCGCCTATTTTCTTGCGTGCATATTTCTCAATATCTTTATCTGTTGATGTATGTAAGCTAGCAATTTCTAGGCGTTCTATCATATAAATCTCCTTTTAGATTTCTGTTTTACCGGCCATATATGGCTTTAGTACTTCAGGAATAATAATATTCCCATCCTTAGTCTGGTAGTTTTCAATAATTGCGGCCAGGATCCTAGGAAAGGCGAAGGCCGTTGCATCGTTGGTATGGACAAACTCTGTATTATTATTGGCTCGACGCAGCCTCGTCTTGAGCGAACGAGCTTGATAGTCAGTCATGTAGTCGGCAGTATGGGTTTCACGATACTTCCCTTGACCCGGGAACCATACTTCTATATCTATGCCACTAGCGTTTGGTTTGCCAATATCGGCAGTACATTTCTGCAAATACTGATATGGCAGCCCCAAAGCTCCAACTAAATGTTCTTCAATAGCGATTAATAGTTTATGTTCATTGAGTCCAGTTTCTGGAGTGCTAAAAACCTCCATTTCTAATTTATCAAACTGGTGCATACGTATTGTGCCTTCGGTATCTTTGCCATATGTACCCGCTTCTCTACGAAAAGAAGTGGCATAACCAATATATCTAATTGGCAGCTGAATCTCTGGGATAATCTCGTCCATATACATATTGCACAGACTGTGTTCAGCGCTCGCATTTAGCCAAAGCTCATCATCAGCTAATTTATAAGTAGTCTCCTCGGCATTAAGTCGAGTGGTTGCCTCATATGCCTTAGTGTTAATTAGTGCTGGTGGTAAAACTGGTACAAAAGGTTTAGCAACAATATCTAGTTGGTTTTCTTCGATTATTTTCTCTAAAAAATGCTCGTCGCTAAGCTTCTCGAGAGTCCACTGGATTATGGCAAATTGTAATTGGACCAAAGCACCTTTTAAATAGACGAATCTACTCCCGGCTACCTTAACGGCCCGGGTTTTATCTATAAGATTATCGGCAGCTTCTATCTCCCAGTGATTCTTTGGTGCAAAATCGTAGTCTATTGGCTCGCCGATTTTTTTTGTAACTTTATTCTCAGCTTCACTAGCCCCAACCGGTACAGCCTCAAGTGGCATGTTCGGCACCGATTGTAATAATGTTAGGTATTGATCGTCCAGTGCTTTTAGTTCTTTCTCTGACTTTATTAAGTCCTGCTTGTAGGACTTACCAAGCTCAACATTTTCAGCGGTTGGACTCTGACCTTTTGCGCCGGCTGCTAATTCATTCCGTTTTTGCCTCAGAGCTTCAACAGTTGTTTGTAACTCTCGGCGTGATGCGTCAACTTTTAGTAGCTCATTAACGGGGGTGTCGTAACCTTTTTGTTTGGACTTTTCGATTACCAGTTCGGCATTATCTCGAATAAACTGAATATCTAACATAGTCCTATTATACCGTAGCTTTACCAGCTTTTGTTGATGTAGTTTTAAGGGCTGCCAGTGTTAGCTCGGTACGCTTTTTAGCATAAACACAGAATTCACACTCACCACCCATAGCCGCGGCCCCAACAGCTGGCATTTTATCGCTCTCCATTACCTTTTTCATTTTCTCCAGAGTGGGTTCAATCCAACTATCATCACCCTCATATGGTATAAGTTTGGTGGTGAATTCTAATTTATCACCAAAACCATCAACATCAAGCCGAGCGTTGGTATAAACAAAATAACCCGTATTGCTGACAACAAAGCCATTTTGCCTCAGCAACCACTGATAGACCTCTAGTTGTCGTTTGTAACTAATCTGCCAGGAACTATCTATATCAACTTCCTTGTTCTTGGAGGTCGCTTTATAGTCAACCACAATCAGTTCGCCGTCTTCAGTTTCCCAAATATCATCGACTGCGCCGAAAATTTCCAAATTCGTAGCTTCGTGCAATGTCCTGACCCCTGTAAAGTTGTAACGCCATTTATTAAGATCTTCGTGTTGATATGGTACTGCTTTGACCTTATTGGCCTGCATTATAGGGTGAGCCGTTCCCTCTTCACGGTGTTTATCGAACTCTTTTTTGAACAATTCATCAATCGTCTTATTAATATTGAACGGTGGACCAGATGGCCTGGTAATTTTAAGCCGCTCGCCCAGCCAGAAACATCTTTGACACTGCATAAACAGTTCTATTTTTGACCGAGAAAGACTATAGGCCGCCTTTTGACCAGGACTGTATGGTTGTGAACGCTGTCGATAATTTGCCATGTCAGCGTATTATACTGGAATCATTTAAGATAGTCATAATATCTGTTGGCTTTTCGGCTACAGCCGTTGGCTGGTGGCTAATAAGTGTACTTTTGTCAGTGAATCCCCATGTTACAGCGATACTTCTAAGCTGGGTAGTGTTAGCGGCATCGATATCTCGCAGTTCATCACCTATATACCAAGTCTCACGAGAATCAAGACTGTTTCTCTTTACTAGCTTGGTAAGAGCTTTGTCTTTGTTAAATAAACTAACACCACCTTCTATATCTACAAAACTTTCCCCCAAGTGGTGCTGCTTCAACAACCCTATAACATTACGCGGACTATTCGAGCTTACTATAAACAAATTATGACCCTCAGCGTGGAGCTCTTCAAGAGTTTTAACCATACCGTCAAATAATTTTATCTCTTTCATCCTCTTCCTCATCATGTAACGACCACGAACTAAAAGTAGTGGTAGTTGCCAGGAACGGACTTTCAATTTCTTCATTATCGCCGAGATTGGCAACTGCCGGAGATCGTAAATCGATTCCTCGTCTAAATTACCACGGACGTGAGTGAGTTTTTTTATAATCGAGACAATGACTTCAAAACTATCAGCTATAGTGCCATCAAAATCAAATATTATATTTGCCATTACCTGCCCGTCCTCCTACCAATTGCTTCTTCTAGTCTAGCATATGCTTAGATTGCCAAGCTTGGTTCAAAGTTTGCCAATTTAACTATGATCAATTTGGCTAACTTTCGTCATGAATAATTAGTGCCGAAGTAGCACTTCCTACATTAATAAAGATATGGTCGTTTTGACCAGGCTCGGTGCATTATCTTCTATCTTTCTGTTTATTTTTATTAAAAGTATATATTTATACTACTAATGTTAATATTTTAGGTTTATTAGATATAGATGTCAAGATAATCTCAAGATATTGAGTGCGTAGACATAAATTGCTCGAACTTCCTTGATTCAGGGAGGGGAAAATCTACAATTATATCTTAATATCTGGGTAGATAGACCTTGTAG
>Ga0182016_10001438_pt1 | contig 29041 bp, 30 predicted proteins | sample 712S2MmetaG_FD_120491 | JGI IMG/M metagenome (GOLD analysis project Ga0182016, IMG submission 120491) | Permafrost microbial communities from Stordalen Mire, Sweden - 712S2M metaG | ecosystem: Environmental > Terrestrial > Soil > Wetlands > Permafrost | place: Sweden: Stordalen | collected...
CTGACTGCGCTGGCTGACTGCGCCTGGGGCGCCGACGGATCAGTTGGTCGACAGGAAGCTCTCGCGGCGCTTGACCGTATGCAACGGCGGCGACTGCTTGGAGAAGTACTCCGAGATCTCCGAAATGTCCTGGTCGGTCAAGCCGTTCACGAAGTTCGGCATAATGGCGTTCTTGCGATCGCCGTGACCGTACTCGTGCAGCGCCCGCGCGATGTAGTCGGCATGCTGGCCGGCGAGGGTCGGGTAGTCGCCGGTGATGCCGACGCCATTTTTGCCATGACAGGAACCGCACAGGGCTACCTTGGCCGGCGCGGTACCAACCGGTGCCGCATCCGCCTTGAGCACATTGCCGCCGAAATAGGCCGCGATGTCCTGCATCTCCTGATCGGACAGCGAGGCGGCCTGCTGGTGCATCGTGGCGTGCGAGCGCTCGCCGTTTTTGTACTCCCTCAGTGCGGCCACCAGGTACTCGGGATGCTGGCCCGCCAGTTCCGGCACGCTGTAGGTCGGATAGACGTTCTTATAGTCGGCAATGCCGTGGCAGCCGAGGCAGGTGTAGGACAGCTCTTTGCCGCGGGCAGCGTCCCCCGCGCTGTGGGCCGGGGCGCAGACACCCCAGGTGAGCATCACGAACAGGGCGGGAAGACCTAAGCGGCTCGACAGCGGCATACCGACTCCGGCGGTTATTGAGGAATAATGCGGCGCGGGACAGCGCTCAAAGCGGTCGAAAGTGTACGGGGTGCCTCAGAGGATTACCACTGCGTGATCGCATTGATTCAACGCGTCAGTTCGGCTGAAGTCCGGGTCGAGGGCCACGTGATCGGCGCCATCGGCATGGGACTGCTGGCCATGATCGCGGTCGAGCGAGGCGACGACGAGACCCGCGCCGACCGGCTGCTTACCCGCGTGCTCGACTACCGGGTGTTCCCCGACGATGACGGACGCATGAATCTGAGCCTGCGGCAGGTCGGCGGCGGCCTGCTGCTGGTGCCGCAGTTCACCCTGGTGGCCGACACCGCTCGCGGCAATCGTGCCTCCTTTACGGCAGCAGGGCCGCCCGCGGCGGCACAGACGCTGTTCGAGCAGGTAGTCGCCAAAGCTCAGGGTAGGCACTCACCCGTCGCGACAGGGCAATTCGGCGCCCACATGGCGGTGTCGCTGATCAATGACGGTCCGGTCACATTCTGGTTGGAAACAGCGTCTCCAGAACCGTGAAGCGGCACCAAAAAGCTTCGACTGGACAGTTAGTTGTGCGGCGCCAAATGGCCTATGATTCCTGCTGGCCTAGAGGAGCGGTTCATGGATCTGTTCGCCCCCAAGCATCTGTTGCTCATCCTGCTGATCGTGCTGCTCGTTTTCGGCGGCAAGAAGCTGCGCACACTCGGCTCCGACCTGGGCTCGGCCTTCCGCGGCTTCAAGAAGTCCATGAACGATGGCGAGACTGACGAGCAGGCCAAGCAGATCCAGTCGTCCGCCCCCCCATCGTCGGCCCAATCGCCGCCCAAGGATGCGGAGTTTCCGGAAGTCGCTGCCAAGGCGGCGCCGCCCGGCGGCGAGAATAAGACTGTGCCCCACGTCTAGGAGCCTGTCTGAGTAGCTGATGTTCGGGATCGATTTTTCCGAAATACTGGTGATCTTCGCCATCGCGCTGGTCGTACTGGGGCCCGAAAAGCTGCCCCGGGTTGCCGCGACGGTTGGGCGATGGCTGGGGCGCGCGCGCGCCATGGCCCGGCAGTTTCGCGATCAACTGGAACAGGAATCCGATGCGCTGCGACGGGCGACCGACATGCGCGCGCAGCACGCCGCGGCGGAGGCCGCCTCCGAACGCGCCGCATCGATGCACGCCACTGCCCCCGTAACACCGACGCCGCATCCCGTCCCCGAACAACCGGCCGTGTCGCCGGCGGAACCCCATGAGCGAGGACCATGAGCCACTGCCGGAAGGCACGCTGATCTCTCATCTGCTGGAGCTGCGATCGCGGCTGCTTCGGGCCATGATCGCGGTGCTGATCGCGTTTCTGCCCTGTGCCTATTACTCCAACCAGATCTTCGACTGGCTGTCGACGCCGCTGGTATCGAAGCTGCCGGCGGGCCAGAAACTGATCGCGACGACAGTGACGGCCACCTTCACGGCACCGCTGAAGCTGTCCCTGGTCGCGGGATTGCTGATCGCCATGCCATACGTGCTCTACCAGGTATGGGCCTTCGTCGCACCCGGCCTGTACCGCAAGGAGAAGCGCTTCGCGCTGCCGTTGCTCGCCTCGGCCATCATCCTGTTCTATCTCGGGGTGGCGTTCTCCTACTTCTTCGTCTTCCCGCTGGTATTCCGCTTCTTCATCGCGACCACGCCGCACAACGTGCAGCTCATGGCGGACGTCACCAACTACCTGCAGTTTGCGCTGACGCTGTTCGTCGCCTTCGGCGTGGCCTTCGAGACACCCGTGGCGGTCGTGCTGCTGGTGCTGACCGACCTGGTCACGCTGCAGAAATTGCGCTCGGTGCGAGGCTATGTGCTCATCGTCGTGTTCATCGTTGCCGCTATCCTGACGCCGCCCGATGTCATGTCGCAGACGGCCATGGCCATTCCCATGTACCTGCTCTATGAGGGCGGCATCCTGTTCGCGGCAATCCTGCAGCGAAGCAGCCGCCCGCACGAAGAAAGCGAACCGCAACCCAGCGGCGGCAATCAGGATCGCTAAAAGCCGGTCAGGCGCATGAATTCCGGACCGGGCGGCGGTGCCGATGGTTTTTCGAGCAACACCTTCAGCCGCGGCAGCGCGCGTTCCCAGCCCCGGCGCAGTGCCACGTAAGTGCTTTGCCAGGCCGCGCTCTCCGGAATACCCGAGCCCATGAGCCGCAACACCGTGACCGCACCGACCCCCTGGGCTCGCGCTGCGGCGGGATCGCGATCGAGCAGGAAATCCTCGATCACCACGGTGCCATCATCAGGCAGGCCTGCCAGCGGCATATAGATGAGGCGTAGCCGACGCGGCGGCCTGAATACATCGATGTGGGCCTCGCGTTCGATACCAGGCTCGCTGCCATGACGGGCGTTATAAAGTCCGCCCTCGCGGGCATCGATGCGCGCGCCCGGGGAATACCAAAGCGCAAGCGTCGTGGGATCCACCAGCGCGCGCCAGACCAGATCGACATCGACATTGATATCGACGCGCTGCGCATAGCCGCGACTACCTTCGCTCACGAGCTCACGCGCGCTGCGCTGCCATACCAAATCGGGCGCGGATGGCAACGATCGCCATGGGCAGCAGCGAAATCGCGATCACGATCAGCGTGACGATGCTGAAATGCGCCTGCACCCATGGCAGGTTGCCGAACGCAAATCCGCCGAATACGAATATCGCCACCCATGCCGCGCCGCCGACTGCGTTGAACAGCTGAAAACGATGATAGGGCATGCGGCCGATGCCGGCGACAAAGGGCGCGAAGGTGCGGATGATGGGCATGAAGCGCGACAGCAGCACAGTCAACCCGCCATAGCGCAGAAAATAGTCCTGCGTGCGCGTCAGGTGCGAGAGCTTGAAGAAGCGGTATCGCCCGCTGAAGGCGCTCCGGCCGATCCGGCGACCGATGCTGTAGTTGATCGTATTGCCCGCGATCGCTGCCACGGTCAGCAACAGGAACACCCAGCCGACCTGTGGCGTGCCGCCGCGGTCGACCGCTGCCAGCGCACCGACACCGAACAGCAGCGAGTCGCCCGGCAGAAAGGGCGTCACGACGAAACCTGTCTCCGCAAAAATGATCGCGAACAGGATCGCGTAGATCCAGCTGCCGTACAGCGCGAGCAGCTGGACCAGATGATGGTCGAGATGCAGAAATAGATCGACTATCACTGCGCGTCGGACGGCGCGGCATCCGCGCCGCGGGCGATCTGCCCGGGATGACCCGAGAGCGCCTGCAGTGCCAGCAGGACCTGCGGATCGCGATCGACCAGGTCCATGTCTGCGGGCGGCTGCTCGGTTCCCTCGAGCACGGTGTCGGGGACGATGCCGACACCATTGATCGAAACGCCCGACGGCGTGAAGTAGCGCGAGGTCGTGATCTTCAGCGCCTGTCCCCCGGTCAACGGCATGATTGTCTGCACCGAGCCCTTGCCGTAGGTCCGGCGTCCAATCAGCACGGCGCGGTGATTGTCGTGCAGCGCCGCGGCCAGGATTTCCGATGCCGAGGCCGAGCCGCCGTTGACCAGCAGCACGAGTCTCGCGCCGTGACTGATGTCTCCGGGCTTGGCGTCCATGCGAAATTTCGCTTCGCGGGCGCGGCCTTCGGCGGTCACGATGATGCCCTGATCGAGAAAGTCGTCGGCAATCTGCACCGCGCTATCGAGCACCCCACCGGGATTGTTGCGCAGATCGATGATGAATCCTTTGATACGCTCCGCGTTGCCGTGATGTTCGAGCCGGTCGACCGCGCGTTCGAGCTCGGCGGCCGTGGTGTCGGTAAAGCTTGTGATGCGCACATAGCCGTACTCGGGCGTGAGCATCTCGGCCGCGACGCTCTGCAGATGTACCTGGGCGCGCTCGACTTTGAAATCCAGCAGCGTGCTGCTGCCGGCACGGCGTATCGCCAGATGGATCGGACTGCCCTCGAGTCCGCGCATGCGCGCGATGGCGGCCTCGAGATCGGACGGATCGACCGCTATGTCGTCGATCGTAACGATGATGTCGCCGGTCTGGATACCGGCACGCTCCGCCGGGGAATTCGGCATGCGACGCACGACGCTGACGCCGTCCTTGCCGGGGGCTACCTCGACGCCGATGCCGGCGTAGGCGCCCGTGGTGCTGACCTTCATATCCTCGAATTCATCGGGGCTCAGGAAGGTCGAATGATCGTCCAGCGCCTCGACCATGCCGCGAATCGCGTTCTGCATGAGCTTGTGATCGTCGACGGAATCGACGTAGTTCTCGCGCACCCGCTGGATTACTTCGGCCAGCAGGCGCGCGTCGTCCCAGGGCAGCGCGGCGCTGGCGACGGTTCGGGAGGGGGAGGTGGTGGAGTCGCGCGCGGCAAGCACCCGGCCGGCCAGCGACAGCGACAAGCCCAGAGCTAGGCCGAACAGGGTCGCAAGAACCAGGCGGGCACGGGTCGACATGATGATCAATAGTACAGGGGGGCGGCCCGCCGCCAAAATCCGCCGGTCAACTTTCGCCCGAGGCCCGCTGCAGCGTCACTTCGTGTGGATAAACCCCGCTCGGATGTGCCGCAGCCAGGTATAGGGGCAGCTCAGCGAGGATGTCGACCAGCGGCGTGGGCCGCGCGATGGCGAAGCCCTGGCCATAGTCGACCCCCAGGGATTCGATGCGGGTGCGGATCTCGTCGGTTTCGATGTACTCGGCCACTGTCGTGAGGTTCATGGCACGCGCCAATTGCGCGATCGCCTGCACCATCGATTCGGCGCGCGGGTCCTTGAGCACATCGCGCACGAAGCTGCCGTCGATCTTGAGCATGCCGATGGGTAGCGTGCGCAGGTAGGCAAGCGAACTCAGGCCGGTGCCGAAATCATCCAGCGCGATGTTGCAGCCGAGTTTGCGCAGGCGCCGCATGAGCGCCTCGGCGCGGGCGATATTGCCGATGGCCGCGCTCTCGGTGAGCTCGAAGCACAGCGCGGAGGGTGGCAAGCCGCTGCTTTCTATCAGTTGCGCGACGTGCTCGGTGAAATCCGCATCCTGCAGCGACTGGCCGGAGAAATTGATGGTGAAGACCACCGGGCTTGAGGTGAGCAGCGCCACATGCGGCTTGAGCATCTCGATCGCGTGCCCGATGACCCAGCGATCGAGCGTCGGCATCAACTGGTAACGGTTGGCCGCGGACATGAAGTGATCGGGTCCGACGATCTCGCCGTTCTCGGCCACCATGCGCAGCAGGATCTCGAAGTGCGGCGCGCCGGTGTGGTTGCCCAGCGGCACGATGAGCTGCGCGTTGAGCTCCAGGCGGTTCTCGGCGATGGCCGCGCGCAGATCGCTGATCAGGTTGATGTCGGTGAAGCGGCGGACGATGCTCTCGTCGGCCTCGTGATAGACCTCGACCCGGTTGCGGCCGCGATCGTTGGCGGCCTTGCAGGCCGTCTCGGCCGCGGCGAACGCGTGCACGAATTCCTTGATGCGCGGCTCGATGGCCGCAACGCCGATGCTGATCGAGACCTGCATCTTGCCGTCCCCGAGCGAGGCACCGACGTCTTCGGCGCCCGCGCGCAGTGCTTCGGCGAACTTCGCCGCGTCGTGAAGCGAGGCGGGCAGCATGATGGCGAAGCGGTCGCCGGAGATGCGCGAGCCGCTCGATCCAGGGGGCATGCGATTGCGGATCAGCTCGCCGAGCTGGGCGATGACCTTGTCGCCCATCGGCATGCCGTAGTTATCGTTGATGACATGCAGGCGATTGATGTCGATGAAAAGTGCGCTCCAGGCAATCGCTGGCGCGCCCGATGCTGCCGCGTGCCTGGTAGCTGCCGTGTTTCCGGAGGAGCCGGCGCCGCCAGTGGCTCCCTTGGCTCCGGCGACGCCCTCGAGCGCCCGGCGCACGCGCTGCTCGAATGCGGGGCGCGTCAGCAGGCCTGTTAGGGCGTCATAGCTGTGCGCCAGCACCGCTGCGACGCGACGCGACAGCAGCTCGGTCAGGCGGGAATGATGCGGCGTGAATTCGGGGGCGGATTCGGCGCGAAACAGTGCCAGCACGCCGACGACGCGGCCGTCGCCGCGCGCGATGGGGCAGGCCAGCACGCGGTAGGCAACCTCGTTTTCACCGGTCTGCAGCACCATTCGGTTGACCAGCGATGCGCCGCGCCGCATTTGGGCCATCGACAGCAGGTGCCGGTGCGCCTTGGCCAGCAGCGAGGTGTCCAGCGGCGCTTCTTTCGAGGAGTGAACCACGGCGATGCCGCGTTCAGGAATGATCAGCGCGGCCAGCCCGACTTTCAGGTGCTCGGTCGCACTGGCGACGATGTCCTTAAGGTCGGTGGCGCTCTCGGGCTTGGCATCCTGGCCGCCACCGGAGAGCGACAGCAGCATCTCCAGATCGTCATCCTGTTCGGCGAGCGAGCTGTGAAGATTCAGGATCTCATGGCGCGCCAGCAATTCGCGCCGCAGGCACTCGAGCGCCGGCTTGACCAGTCCGTGCACGAATGCGAACGAGCGTTGCTCGCCCTCTGCCGTGTGGCGGAAGCCAATTGAGACCACGACGAAGGGCAGCGCGTCGATGCCCGGTTCGTCCGCCATGAGCCAGAAAAAGTAGAAGGGCTCGGCCCCGACCGCGCGCTGTACGCCGGCGCTGCCCGGTTCGCGGCCGTCCTTTACGGCCTGCGCCACGACGCCGGCGATCTCGGGCGGCACGGACATCTCGCTTGACCAATGCAGGTGACCCTGCGGATCAAACACACTGAGGCTATTCATGCGCGGCAATAGCGCGCGCAATAGCTGCGTGTACGGCTCCAACGACGACCAGGATGTCGTTGAACCGCGCTCAGAAGCTGTCTTGGTCATGCGTGAATGCTGTCCCTCTCGGGCGCCAGAATCGCGCACGGCGACATAAAGCGCCTTGACGGACGTCGCTATTCGGCCATCCGGCCTCAGGAATCCTCAGGGAGCGGGCTGATGCTCCCTGAACCAGGGCCGCGGGTCGACCGGGTGGCCATCGCGCCGGATTTCGAAGTAAAGCTCAGGTGCTGGCCGGCCGCCGCTGTCGCCGGCGGCGGCAATGACCTCTCCGGCTGTGACGGATTCCCCGGCAGCTTTGTAAAGCCGCTCATTATGTCCATAAAGGCTTAAGTACCCCTCGCCGTGGTCGAGGATCGCGAGCAATCCGAGCCCCGGGAGCCAGTCCGCGTAGACCACTCGCCCGGATGAGACCGCCTTCACGGGGGCGCCGCGCTCGGTGGCCACCACCATTCCGTCCCAGCGCACGCCGCTGGCGCGGGTGTCCCCGTAGGCGGCCGTAATGCGCCCGGCGACCGGCCAGCTGAGCTGGCCCCGCAGTTGCCCGAAGACGCTGCTGGTTTCCGGCGGCGGCACGGTCTTGAGCGAGCGATTGAGCTGCGAGAGCAGCTGCTCCAGATCCGCTTGCTGGCTCTTCAAGCGTGCCAGGCTCTGCTCGCGCGTTCGTGCCCCGGACTCCAGGGTGGCGAGCACCTTCTGCCGTTCGGTGCGAGAGTGTTCCAGCTGCGTAAGCTCGGCCTGCTGCGCTGCCTTGAGATTGGCGAGCTCGGTCTGCTGCTGGGCCAGTTGTCCATCGAGTTGATCGACGCGCTGCACGTGCTGCTCGATATCGGAGATCTGCCGCGCCCGCGCCCGACCGAGGTAACCGTAATAAGCCAGCATGCGCGCATTCCACCACGGGTCGCGCGCGGCCAGCAGCAGTTTCAACGGCTCCTCGCGACCGATCAGGTAGGCCGCGCGCACCTGGCCCGCAAGCGCCTGGCGTTCGTCGCTCAGCGCCCGCTGGCGCGAGCCGCGTTCGGTACTGAGCACCGCGCGCCGCTCGCTGCGATCGGCATACTCACGGGCAATGCGCGCCATTTCGCCGCGGGCCTGGCCCACGGAGAGTTCGGCGGCGCGCAGATCGGCCGACAGGTGGTCGCGCTGGACCGCGTCGCGGCTCACCTCCTGCGTCATCTTCTCGATCTTCTGGCGCAGCGCGTGCAACTGCGCCTCGGTTTTCTGCGGCGTCGCGGCGAGCGCGCAGGACATCGCGAAACCCAGCAGGATCAGCATCGCGGAAACAGCGCGCATAGGCTGTGAGTCTAGGGCAACGCTGCGGCCCGAGCAGCTATAATGGCTGGCTCAGGATGGAGTTCAGATGGATCGACTGCTCGAGTACTGCACGCACCACCCGTACCTCGCGGCCCTCGTGGGGCTCGCCGGCGTTGCCGTGCTCGCCTACGAGGCGTGGCTGCGCTCGCAGAATGCCGGCGCGCTGGCGCCGCAGGAAGTCATCCGTCTCATGAACCAGGGCGCCACAGTCCTCGATCTGCGGGCCGCAGATGCTTTTGCGGCCGGCCATATCAGCGGCGCCCGCCACTTCGAGGCCGGACAGATCCTCACCGCGGGCGAGTCGCTCAGGAAGTACAAGGAGCGCCCGCTGATCGTGTATTGCGATCGCGGCGCAACCGCCCCGAGTGCGGTCCGGACGCTGCTGCAGCAGGGGTTCACCAAGGTGTTCAATCTGCGCGGCGGCCTGGCGGCCTGGCGCGCCGAGAACCTGCCGCTGGCACGAGGTTGAGATTCCCGTGGGCCTACCGCGCATCGTCGTCTATCGAACATCCTGGTGCCCCTACTGCTCCAAAGCGCACGCACTGCTCGAGGCCAAGGGCGTGCCTTTCGAGGAGATCGACGTGGAAGCGCAACCCGAACAGCGCGAGGAAATGATCCGTCGCAGCGGCCGCCGTACGGTGCCGCAGATCTTCATCGGCGAGCGTCATATCGGCGGTTCCGACGACCTGCACGCACTCGATGCCGCGGGCGGCCTGGATCAGCTGCTGGCGCCGCTCCCAAATCAACAGTCCCAAGGTTCCAAAAATGGCAAATGAACAGACTCCAATCGCCCCCGACCAGGCGGCTCCCGCAACACAGCTGGTGCTGCAGGGTGTCTACCTGAAGGATTGCTCCTTCGAGGCGCCACAGGGACCGCGCGCCAACGGCGAGTGGAACCCCCAGATATCGCTCGATCTGAATACCAACGTGCAGCCGATCGGCGGTGACATGCGCGAGGTCGTTCTGACGGTGACGGTGTCTGCCAAGCAGGGCGAACAGACGCTGTTCCTGGTCGAAGTAAAGCAGGCCGGCGCATTCGTGATGCAGGGCCTCGCCGGCGAAGACCTCAAGCGCGCAGTCGGCAGCATCTGCCCGGGTGTGCTGTTCCCCTACGCGCGCGCCGTGGTCTCGCACCTCGTAAGCCAGGGCGGTTTCCCGCAACTGTTGCTGCCGCCGGTGAATTTCGATGCGCTCTACGCCAATTCGCAGAACGAGGCGAACGCAACCAGAAACTAGGATGCGGCCATGAGCGCGAGCCTGGCGGCCCACGCCGATATCGCTGTCCTCGGCGCCGGCTCGTGGGGCACGGCGCTCGCCATCCAGTGCGCACGTGCGGGCCGGCCCGCGCGGTTGTGGGGCCGCGACCGCGCCCACATGGAAATCATGGCGCGCGAGCGCAGGAACAGTCGCTACCTGCCCGGCGCGCCCTTTCCCGACAGTCTGCATCTGATGGCAGACCTTACGGCCGTCATCGACGGCGTCGATGATGTGCTGCTGGCCGTGCCGAGCCATGGGTTTCGCGCGCTGCTGCAGCAGCTCAAGCCCGTGTTGTCTCCGGCGGTTCGCCTGTGCTGGGCTACCAAGGGTTTCGAGCAGGGCACGGGCCTGTTGCCGAACGAAGTCGCTCAGGCGGTGCTCGGCCCGGGCCGCCCGGTGGCGGTGCTATCCGGTCCCACCTTCGCTGCCGAGGTGGGCGCGGGATTACCGACCGCAATGACCATCGCCTCGAGCGAAAGCGACTACGCCGATAAGCTCGCACGCGACCTGTCTTCCTCGAGCTTTCGCGCCTACACCTCCACCGACATCACGGGCGTCGAAGTGGGTGGCGCGGTAAAGAATGTGCTCGCCATCGGCGCGGGCCTCAGCGACGGGCTCGGATTCGGCGCCAACACGCGCATCGCACTCATCACGCGCGGCCTGGTGGAAATGACGCGGCTCGGCGTGGCCCTGGGCGCGCAGCGCGAGACCTTCATGGGACTGGCGGGACTGGGCGACCTGGTACTGACCTGCACGGACGATCATTCGCGCAATCGCCGCTTCGGGCTCGCGCTCGGACAGGGCGCCGCGGTCAGGCATGCATTGGAAAGTATCGGCCAGGTGGTCGAAGGCTATCCGGCCGCGCTGGCGTTGCGCCGTGTGGCCGAGCGCGAGGCGGTCACGATGCCCATTGCCGAGGGCATCTACGGCGTACTCTATGAGCAGCTGCCGGCCGAGCAGGTCGTGCGCGGGCTCATGCTCCGCCCGATCAAGCCCGAGTTCGACTAGCCGCGGAAGTCCTGCTGGCGCCAGGCTTCGTACACCACCACCGCAACGGCATTGGCGAGATTGAGGCTGCGGTTGCCCGCCTGCATCGGTATCGAAAGCCGCTGCGCCGGGGGACACGCTGCCAGCATCGGCGGCGGCAGTCCCCGTGTCTCGCCGCCAAACAACAGCACATCGCCCGGCTGGTAGCGCGCCTCGGTGTAGCGGCACGCACCGCCGGTTTCGATCGCAAACACGCGTCCGGCAGCGGCGGCTCCTATCTGCGCCAGGCAGGCGCTCAAGGTGGCATGCGTCGAGACATTGGCGAGCAGCGCGTAGTCCAGGCCAGCGCGCCGCACCGCACGGCGATCCAGGCTAAATCCCAGCGGCTCGATCAGGTGCAGGCGGCAGCCCGTGTTGGCGCAGAGGCGGATGATATTGCCCGTGTTGGGGGGAATCTGCGGCTCGTGCAGGACGACATGGAACACCTTGTGGCCAGTGTAAGCCTATGCCGTGACAGCCTGAGCGGTGGTGCGCATAATTGCCTGATGACCGCAGAATCCAATGCCGTGCTGCCCGGCTCGCTCGCCTCGCGATTCTGTGGCCTGAACCTGGCCTCGCCGATCGTGCTGCTCTCGGGTTGCGTCGGCTTCGGCGAGGAGTACACGCGCGTCGAAGGTTTCTCCAATCGCGATGTGGGTGCCATCGTGCTCAAGGGCACGACGGCGGCGCTTCGACTGGGCAATGCGCCGCATCGCGTCTACGAAACCAGCGATGGCATGCTCAATGCCATCGGCCTGCAGAACCCGGGAGTCGATTACGTCGTGCGGGAAATACTGCCGGCGCTGGACTTCTCGGAGACCCGTTTCATTGCCAACGTCTGCGGTTCTACGATTGAGGAATACGTCGAGGTCACGCGGCGCTTCGACGACTCGCCGATCGACGCGATCGAGATCAATATCTCCTGCCCTAACGTCAAGGAAGGCGGCGTTCAGTTTGGCAACGTGCCGGAAATGTCCGGGCGCGTCGTGGCCGCGTGCCGCCGCGTGACGCGCAAACCCATCATCACCAAGCTCTCACCCAACCAGACCGACATTCGCGAGAACGCGCGGCGCTGCATCGACGCCGGCACCGATGCCTTTGCGGTCATCAACACCATTACCGGCATGTCGATCGACATCGCCACGCGGCGCCCGGTGATCGGTAACGGCCAGGGCGGCCTGTCGGGACCGGCCATCAAGCCGATAGCACTGCTCAAGGTCAAGGAAGTCTACGAAGTGGCAGGTCCCGCGGGCATTCCGATCATCGGCCAAGGGGGTATTACCAGCGCGCGTGACGCGCTCGAATTCATCATTGCGGGTGCCAGCGCGGTCGGTGTCGGCACGGCGCTGTTCTACGATCCGCTGATTTGTCGCAGTATCAACCATGGCATCGCCGAGTATCTCGCTGCGCAGCAGCTCTCGTCCGTGGCTCGGCTCGTCGGCACGCTCGATATGGGCACGCTGCCGGCGCGGGAGTGCGCGTGAGCATCTCCGAAGAACTCGAGAAGCTGCAGTCGCTGCGCGACCGCGGTGTCATCAGCGAACAGGAGTTTGCGCTGGCCAAGTCACGCGTTCTTGATAACGCGCCACCCGCGCCCGCATCGGCGCCGGATGGCACGCGCTCGTTCCTGCAGCAGCTGGCACGCTCGCGCAGCGACCGCTTCATTGGCGGCGTCTGCGGCGGCCTGGGACACCATACCGACCTGCCCTCGTGGGCGTGGCGCGTGATATTCAGCCTGACCCTGCTCTACTTTGGCGCGGGATTACTGATCTACCTGCTGCTGTGGCTGTTCCTGCCGTTGGAAAGCTGACTCCATGCGCACACTGAGTGCGCGCGAGGTACAGTGGAGCGGCCTGTTTACAGCCGTGCTGGTGATACGGCTGCTGTTTCCTTTTTTCGACCCCCCGCTCGCGCATCTCTACTCCGATCCGCTGCGCCATTGGGAAAACGGTCGTGACTTCCTGCACCCCTCGGTCATGGGCAGCGGCGATCCCTACCTGTACCAGTTGTGGTTGTTCAGCCTGCGGTGGATTGCGGGCACTTCGACTGGCGCCATACTGGCCGGCTGCGGCGCGCTGTGCGCCGCAATGCCCTACGGCTGGTATCGCGCGCTGCGCGAGCTCGTGCCGCGCTGTCCGGCGCTGGCGAGCGCCATCGCCATCGGGCTGTGGCCGGCCTTCCTGGGTCCCTATGCGTACTTCATGACCGAGACGCTGTTGCTGACGCTGACCGGCTTTGGTTTCTGGTTGACGCTACGCGCGCTGCGCAAGCGCACATTGGCGGCGTTCGCGCTGGCCTTCGCGCTCTGGCTGGCGGTGAGTTTCACACGCATCGTATTACTGCCGATCGGCATCGTCTGCCTGGCTCTCGCTTGGGCAGTGCAGCCGCACAAATGGCGTGCGCTGGCGCTGGCACTGCTGCTGACGCTCGTCGTGGCGATTCCGGCCGGCCTGCATGCGCGGACGGCACTGGGGTACTTTTCGCCGCTGGGCAATCTCTATCTGAACGAGATCTATCATGCGAGCGGCGCCAGGACCATCCAGATCGACTACGGTCCCCAGGGAACCTTCGTGTTCGGCAGCCCCAGTTACTACAACCCGACTTTCTATCCATTTTCGGACTGGACCAGCTCGCGCCACGGAATATTTGCGATCACGGTGGACACGCAGCGCGGCCGCGCCGACTGGCGCCGATGGCTTTCGGCGGCTCGCGCGCAGGGTGCCGGCGTGCGCCTGCGCGATTTCGGCGAAAACCTCTGCTACCTGCTGTTTGGTCAGGCCTGGCCTGACAACGATCGCACAACCGTGGTGGGCTGGCTCGAGGTCTGGCTGCGCTGGTGCTTCCTGCCCATCATATTGCTCACCGCCGTGGCCATGGCGCGCGGCCTCTACCGGGGCCGCGAATGGCTGCTGCCAGGATGTGCGCTGATCGGGCTGTTGCTGCTCGCGGTTCAACGGGAAGGCATCATGGAAGGCAGATACCGCAAACCGATCGAGCCGATTTTCCTGGCCGCCCTGACACTATCCATCTACGCGCACAAGCGCGCGGCAGAGCGCCGATGAAGGCGCGGAAGTCATCGCGGAAGCCCGTGTCCAAACCCGCGCCGGGGCCGCTGCAGACGTCCGTGCAGGCCTCATCGCCGTGCCCTGACTCTGCGACTCACGCGGCCGTGGCCTGGAGCGGCGTCACCTGTCTGCTGCTGGCGGTCAGCGTCATCAATTTCTGGACGCCCGTGCATCAGATCGCGGCTTTAAGCCTGATCGTCATGGCGGCGACGGCACTCGGGGTGTTCGTGCCGGACCTGATGTGGCAGAAGGTGCAACGACGCACGCTGACCGCGCCGGCAGCCGGCGACTGGTCGCGCACTACCACCAAGCTCGCCGGACTGGCCGGATCGGTGGGTTTCGTGGCGCTGCTGTACTGGCTGTTTCCGGAGTACGGCGCGCATGGCTTCTACATCAACTACTGGAATGCGCTTCGGATCGTGCTGCCGCTTTGGGCGGTCGTATCGCTGCCGTACATCTATTGGATCGATCGTCGTCTGCCCGAGCCGCGCGATTCACTGTGGCAGATGGGTCGGCTCGTGACCCTGCAATGGCAGCACGTGTCGCTGCGCGTGGTCGGGCAGCATCTGCTCGGCTGGCTGGTAAAGGGATTTTACCTGCCGTTGATGTTCACCTATTTCTGCAGCGACCTCGACAAGCTGCTGCACTACGATCTCACGCGATTGAACGGCCTGCAGGGTTACTTCGACTGGGCCTACTTTTTGCTCTACTTCATCGACGTCGCACTCGTGTCGATGACGTACCTGATGTCGCTCAAGCTCACGGACACGCACATCCGCTCCACCGAGCCGACGGCGTTCGGCTGGCTGGCCGCACTGGTGTGCTATGAACCCTTCTGGTCGCTGATCGGCGCGCAATATATTGCCTATGACACAGGTCACGGCTGGGGCAGCTGGTTCAGCGGCACGCCCTGGCTCTACGCGCTGTGGGGCTCATTGATCCTGTTGCTGGTGGTCGTGTACGTGTGGTCGACCATAGCGTTCGGCGCGCGATTCTCGAACCTGACCCATCGCGGGATCATCACCAACGGTCCGTACCGGTACAGCAAGCACCCGGCTTATCTCGCCAAGAACCTGTCCTGGTGGCTGATCGCCATGCCTTTCATGGTGGCGGGCAGCCTCGGACAGACCGTGCGAAGCTGCCTGTTACTCGGCCTGCTCAATGGCATCTACTATCTGCGGGCGAAGACCGAGGAGCGTCACCTCTGCCTCGATCCGGTCTACCGGCAGTATGCGCAGTGGATCGGGCAGCACGGTGTGCTGCGCGCGCTTGACCGCGTTCCGCTGATTGGCGCGGTCGCGCGCTGGCGCCCCACCTTCGAGGCCTACCGTCCTGGCGGCAACGGCGAGGCCTGAGCGGCACGCTCGTCGCGCAGCCACACCGTCCGCGCGGGAGTGGCAAAGGCGATGCCAGTTCGGGAGAAGGATCGCAGGATCTCGCGATTGACCTGATCGGTGGCGCGCCCCAGGTCGCGACCCTGCGCATTCTCGACGAAGAAGCACACCTCGAACATCAGCGCCGAATCGCCGAGCTGCTTGAGCAGGCAGTGCACGAATCGCGTGCCCTCATAGGTGGCCACGGCCGCGGCCACCAGGTCCGGAACCTGTCCGAGCAGCGCCGCCGGCGTGTCGTAGGCGAGCGCCAGCGTGAACAGCGCGCGCCATTCGCTCGCGCGACCCAGGTTGCGTACGCGGCTCTTGAGCAGGTCCGCATTGGAAATGATGATCTGCTCGCCCGTGACGCTGCGCAGCCGCGTGCTCTTGATGCCGATCTGTTCGACTGCGCCCTCGAACAGATCGATGCGCAGCGTGTCGCCGATCGTGAAGGGCTTGTCGAGCGCGATCGACAGCGAGGCGAACAGGTCTCCCAGGATGGTCTGCACCGCCAGCGCGATGGCGATACCGCCCACACCCAGTCCCGCGACCAGCGGACCGACATTGATCCCGAGGTTTTCGAGCGCGAGCAGCGCCACGACGATCCAGATGATCAGGCGCAGCGCGAACAGCACGATGTCGATCGAGCCGCCGAGCGCGGGATCGCCGGACCGTGCCTGCTGGCGCTGCAGGCCGAAGCGCGCCGCCGCGCCGGCCCAGATGCCGGCCTGCAGCCAGCAGCCCGCGATGATGGCGATCTCGAGCGCGCGATCGAGCCTGCCGGGCAGCGTCAGGATGCGGTCGGCGATGTACAGCGCCACGATCCACTGCACGATGCGGCTGGTGCGTTCGAGCAGGTAGGCAAACAGCGCCACCGGCGGCGGCAGGTCGCGGTTCGCATAGTGACTGCGCCGAGAACGGATATAGCCGCGCACCAGCGGCAGCACGGTGAAGGTCAGCAGGAAAACCAGCGCGGCCGCGAGCCAGTCACCCAGGGTGTTTTCGATCAGTATCTGACGGATGATCTGCGGCCAGTTGGACATGAGTTGCTCGCCCGCGACGGGCGGCTAGTCTAGCCTCGGCGCGCGCAATTTCGGACTAATATCGCGCCGGCATGCCTAACTCCTCGAATCAGCGCGACGTCGTCATCATCGGCGGCGGTCACAATGGCCTGGTCTGCGCGGCCTACCTGGCGGCCTCCGGCCTCAAGGTGACCGTGCTCGAGCGACGGGCCGTTGTGGGCGGCGCGGCGGTCACCGAGGAATTTCATCCCGGGTTCCGCAATTCGGTGGCGGCATACACGGTGTCGCTGCTCAATCCCAAGGTCATCCGCGACCTCGAACTGGCGCGCCATGGACTGACCGTGGTGGAACGCCGCCTGTCGAATTTCCTGCCGACCACGGACGGCCGCTATCTGTGCACGGGCGGCGCTGCCACCGCGCGGGAGGTGGCGAAATTCTCGCAGCGTGATGCGGGGCGCCTGGACGAATACGGCCAGCGGCTCGACCGGATCGCCGATGTGCTGCGCGAGCTGGTACTGCAGACACCGCCGAACGTGGTACGCGGCGATTGGCGCGCCGCCCTGCCGCAGCTATTGCGCGCGGCGCGCGTCGGCGGCCGTGTGCGTGCCCTCGACCTGAATCTGCAGCGGGAGCTGCTGCGGTTGTTCTCTGCTTCCGCCGGCGATTATCTGGATGGCTGGTTCGAGAGCGACCCCATCAAAGCCGTCTACGGCTTTGATGGCATCGTCGGCAACTACGCCAGTCCCTACACGCCGGGCTCCGCATATGTGCTGCTGCATCATGTGTTTGGCGAGACCAACGGCAAGAAGGGCGTATGGGGTCACGCCATCGGCGGTATGGGCGCCATCACGCAGGCGATGTCGCGCGCAGCAGTCGGGCGCGGTGTCGAGATCCGGCTGCAGAGCCCGGTACGCGAGGTCATCATCGAGCGCGGCCGGGCGGTGGGTGCGATCACCGACAGCGGCGAAACCTTTCGCGCGCGCGCGGTGGTCTCGAATCTCAACCCGAAGCTGCTCTATCAGCAACTCATCGATGCGGCAGCCCTCACGCCGGAGTTTCGCGAGCGCATCGGCCAGTGGCGCTGCGGCTCGGGGACCTTTCGCATGAACGTCGCGCTCAGCGAGCTGCCGAGCTTCACGTGCCTGCCGGGCAGCAACTTGAGCGATCACCACACGGCCGGCATCATCCTGGCGCCGACGCTGTCGTACATGGAGAGGGCGTATTTCGATGCGCGCACGCATGGCTGGTCGCGGCAACCCATCGTGGAGATGCTGATTCCATCGACGCTGGATGACAGCCTCGCGCCAAGGGGCCAGCACGTGGCAAGCCTGTTCTGCCAGCACGTTGCTCCGCAACTGCCCGGCGGCGAATCCTGGGACACGCATCGCGAGCGAGTGGCCGATCTGATGATCGACACCGTCACCGCACACGCGCCCAACTTCAAGGCCTCGGTCCTCGGACGGCAGATCATGAGTCCGCTGGACCTGGAGCGGACCTTCGGCCTCGTAGGCGGCGATATCTTTCACGGCGCGCTGCAGCTTGACCAATTGTTTTCGGCGCGGCCGATGCTGGGACACGCGGACTATCGTGGCCCGCTTCCTGGCCTTTATCTGTGCGGCTCGGGCACGCATCCGGGCGGAGGCGTCACGGGCGCGCCGGGTCACAATGCGGCACGCGAGATCCTGTCGGACTTTCGCCGCTTCCGGCTGCCGCTGCTGCGCTGAATCGCCCGCGATCCGTGCGCCGTGCGCCGTGCGCCCAGCATCATTGTCCGGTCTTGAAGCGTGTCCAGACGCGGCTGAGTTCGCGTTCAAAGGCCAAGCTGTGCGATCCCATGGCATGTAAATGAGAGCGCTGCCCGGGCATCGGGTAGATGGCCGGATCTTCGTAGACCGCGCGATCGACCAGACCATAGGCGGCCGCATTGGCAGTCGGAAAATGCATCGCGCTTGAATTGCGGGCCGCGACGTCAGGCCGCAGCAGATAGTCGATGAAGCGATGCGCGTTGCCGGGATGTGCCGCGTCCGCCGGGATAGCCAGCACGTCGAAGAAAATCATCGAGCCTTCCCGCGGCAGGATGTATTCGAGGTGCGTACCCGTACCGGCTTCGCGGGCACGGGATCGGGCCTGCGCGAAGTCGCCGCTCCAGAGCAGCGACAGGCACAGCTCTGCGCTCGCAAGATCGGCGATGTAGCGCGAGGAATGGATGTAGCGCACGTACGGTCGGATCGACAGCAGCACCTTCTCGGCGGCGCGCAGATCCTCGAGCGATTCGCTGTTGGGGTCTTTCCCCAAGTAGAGCAGCACGGTCTCGAGCACTTCGTCCGGGGCATCGAGAACCGAGACGCCGCACTCCCTGAAATGCTGCACGACGCCCGGGTCGTAGAGCATCGCCAGGCTGTTGGTGGGCGCATTGGGCATCGCCGTCGCGATCTTCTGCGCGTTGTAGCCCAAGCCTGAGGTACCCCAGAAGTAGATGACCGCGTACTGATTGCCCGGATCATCGAGCGCCAGCCGTCTTGTCAGGTCGGGATCCAGATTGCGCAGGTTCGGCAGCAGCGCCTTATCGAGTTTCCGATAGACGCCGATCGGTATCTGGCGCTGCAGGAACGATGCGGTCGGCACCACCAGGTCGTAGCCGCTGTGTCCCGCCAGCAGTTTGGTTTCCAGCACGACGTTCGCGTCGAACACGTCGTAGTTGACCCTGATGCCGGTCTCTTTCTCGAAAGCCGGAATGAGCGCCGGATCGATGTAGTCGGTCCAGTTGTAGACATTCAGGACCTTCTCTTCCGCCGGCGCCGGGCCGCCCGATGCGCCCTCTCTGCCGCAGCCCGCCACCAACAGCAGCGCGCCCGCGACGCACGCAGGCGATACACCCCATGTCATTCCTGGTCGTCGACATCGTCCATCGCAAGCTCCTTGAGCTTGCGGGTGAGCGTGTTGCGGCCCCAGCCCAGAAGTTTTGCGGCATCCTGCCGATGTCCCTGCGTGTGCTTGAGCGCCACGCGGATCAGCGTCCGCTCGAATGCCGGCAGCGCATCATCGAGCAGCGGCCGCGGCGGCGACAGCGCCTGGCGATCCGCCCACTGCGCGAGCGAAGAAGTCCAGTCCTGTTCGGGGGTCGCGTTCGCAATCGCGCCCATGATCTCGGGCGGCAGATCCTCGGCGCGAATCTCGTTACCCGGCGCCAGCACCGTGAAGCGGCGGCACAGATTCACGAGCTCGCGCACATTGCCGGGCCACGAATACGCCGACAGTTTCTCGCGCGCCTCCGGGGTCAGCGCCTTGGGCTCAACGCCGAGTTCCTGCGCCGCAAGGCGCATGTAATGCTCGAGCAGGTCGGAGACATCCTCATGGCGCGCGCGCAGCGGCGGCAGTTCGATGCGGATCACGTTCAGGCGGTGAAACAGGTCCTCGCGGAACTGACTGTTGCGCACCCGCTCTTCGAGATTCTGGTGCGTGGCCGCGATCACCCGCACGTCGACGCGAATCGGCGTCTGGCCGCCGACGCGATAAAACTCGCCCTCGGCCAGCACGCGCAGCAGCCGCGTCTGCAGCGAAGTCGACATGTCGCCGATCTCATCGAGGAACAGCGAGCCGCCGTCGGCCTGCTCGAAGCGTCCACGTCGCAGGCTGTCGGCGCCGGTGAAGGCGCCTTTTTCGTGGCCAAACAGCTCCGATTCCAATAGTTCAGCCGGAATCGCCGATGTATTGAGCGCAATGAAGGGCTTGTTGGCCCGCGGGCTGTGTTCGTGCAGCGCGCGCGCCGCGAGCTCCTTGCCGGTGCCCGACTCGCCCGTGATCAGTACGTTGACGCTCGAGCGCGACAGCCGGCCGATGGCGCGAAACACCTGTTGCATGGCGGGTGCGCGCCCCAGCAGTTCCGGGATGGTCGGCGTCGGCGCGGCGCTCTCGATGCTGCGCACGCCGGCCGCGGCGGCGCGTTTGACCAGGTCCACGGCCTGGTCGATGTCAAACGGCTTGGCCAGGTACTCGAAGGCGCCCCCCTCGTAGGCCGAGACTGCGCTGCCGAGATCCGAATAAGCGGTCATGACGATGACCGGCAGCTCCGGATGCGCGTCATGGACACGACGCAGCAGATCCAGCCCCGAGTGCCCGGACATGCGGATGTCCGTGATCAGCACATCCGGGGTGTCGTTGCGAAGCGCGGCGAGCGCGGGTTCCGCGGCATCGAAGGCCTTGGGCACCATGCCCCCGTTCTTGAGGGCACGTTCGAGAACCCATCGAATGGAGGTGTCGTCATCGACCAGCCAGACACGTAGCGGTTGAGCAGTCATTCAGCACCTTCCAGCGGGAGTAAGAGGGTAAATACGGTATGGCCAGGCCGGCTTTCGAATTCGACGATGCCGCGGTGGCGCGTGACGAGGTCCTGTGCGACCGCCAGCCCCAGGCCCGTGCCGGTCGAACGGCTCGTCACCAGCGGATAGAAAATACTGCGCTGCAGCTCCGGCGGCACGCCGTGGCCGTTATCCTCGACCTGGATATTCGCGACCAGGCGATGACGCACCGTGCTGATGTTCATGTTGGTCAGCACGCGCGTGCGCAGCAGCACGCGTCCGCCGGTCGGATCCACCGCCTGCAGCGCGTTGCGGGCGACGTTCAGCAGCGCCTGGATGATTTCGTTGCGGTCGAATAGCGCGTTGGGCAGGCTCGGATCGTAGTCGCGTTCGATGGCGATGCCGGGTGCAGCCTCGCTGCGCAGCAGATGAAACACATGCTCGCAGAGTTCGTGAATATTGACCGAGTCCTTCTTCGGGGGGCTCGACGGCCCGAGCATGCGGTCGACCAGGCTGCGCAGGCGGTCGGCCTCGTTGATGATGACGGTGGTGTATTCGGTGAGGCCGCCGTCGCGCAGTTCGCGATCGAGCAGCTGCGCTGCGCCACGCAGGCCGCCCAGCGGGTTTTTGATCTCGTGTCCGAGCTGGCGCAGCATGAGCCGGCTGCCGTCGAGCCGGGAGAGCATCTCGCTCTCGCGCGAGATCCGCTGGCGCGTGCGCGCATCGGCCAGTTCTATGAGCAGGTGCGTACCGGTGACCTGCCCTTCGAGCGGTGTGACCGTCACGTCGACCACGACCGGCTCGCGATGGGTCTGCGTAGCGCGCGATACCAGCGCGATCTCGTGTCCGGCGTAAGGCTCATTGCGCGCGAGCGCGCGCCGCAGCAGCTGCACCAGCGACTGGGGATCTTCGAACAATTCCGTGAGCGGATGCCCGCGGGCCTGGTTGAGGCCCACTGCCAGCAGATCCTGCGCACCGACATTGGCGTAGACCACGCACAGCTGCGAGTCGAGCATGATGACGCCGGTCGACAGTACGTCGAGCAGTTCGGCCGGATCGAAATGCGATAGCGGTGAGGGGCTGAGGTGTTCAATGGCCATCGCGCGCACTCGCGATGGTGGCCAGCCCGGCGGCCGGCCTTAATGCGGCTTGACGGGATTGTTCGGCGAGTTGACCGAAGGCTTCGTAACCGAGAAGGTGACCGGCGGGGCGTTGCACAGCATGGCGCCCTCGGGACTGCGCACCTGGGCGCTGATGGAATGATCGCCGCGCTCGGGTTGCGTGATCACGAAACTCTGGCCGCCCTCCGCAGTCGACTCCAGCTGCAGGCCGTCGACCTGGACCGTCAGTTGATCGCCATCGTGCAGACCTGGCGAGACGGCCACGCTGACGGCCACCGAGTCGGGCGCGTACAGGGACGAATCGGGCGCGGGCGCCGTGATCGCACAGGACTCGTAGGGTTCGGGTTTTTTCCCGGACTGCGGCGGCGCGGTGACCCCCGGCGTCGCCGGTGCGGCCGAGGCGCCGTGGTAGGTCTGGGCGCCCGATATCTGCATGACTTCGGCACCCTGGTGCGGCGTGTCGGAGTAGTGCACGACGCCCTGGGCATCGACCCAGCGGTAAAGCGTCGTGGCCACGCTTAAGCCGCTGCTTCCAAGCAGACATAACGCCACGAGGCCATGAAGGGCGGTTCTCATCGCCCTCAAGCATACCGCCTCGCGGCCGGAACGCATAAAAGCGGGCGCGGGCTACGGTTGCGGCGCTGCCGGTACCTGCTGCGTTCACCGAGCCACGCGCCGCGCCTGTCTCAAACGCTGTAGTACATATCGAACTCGATCGGATGCGTGGTCATGCGCAGCCGCGTGACCTCCTGCATCTTGAGCCCGATATAGGCGTCGATGACATCGTCCGTGAAGACGCCGCCGCGCTTGAGGAATTCGCGATCCTTGTCGAGCGCCTCGAGTGCCATATCAAGCGAATGGCATACGGTCGGAATGTGTTTGGCCTCCTCGGGTTCCAGATCGTAGAGATCCTTGTCGGCCGGATCGCCCGGATGCATCTTGTTCTGGATGCCGTCGAGCCCGGCCATCATCATGGCCGCGAAGGCGAGATACGGATTCGCGGTCGAATCCGGGAAACGCACTTCGATGCGGCGCGCCTTCGGGCTCGACACCCACGGTATGCGGATCGAGGCCGAACGGTTGCGGGCCGAATACGCCAGCATGACGGGTGCTTCGAAGCCCGGCACCAGGCGCTTGTAGCTGTTGGTGGTGGCGTTGGTCAGCGCGTTGATGGCCTTCGCGTGCCTGATGATGCCGCCGATGTAGTAGAGACAGGTGTCCGACAACCCTGCGTACTTATCGCCCGCGAACACGTTCTTGCCATCCTTCTGCAATGACTGGTGCACGTGCATGCCGCTGCCGTTGTCGCCGACCAGCGGCTTGGGCATGAAGGTGACGCTCTTGCCGTAGCTCGCGCCGACGTTATGCAGCGCGTACTTGAGGATCTGCACCTCATCGGCCTTCTTCACCAATGTGTTGGCACCCACGCCGATTTCGCACTGCCCGCCCGTGGCCACTTCGTGGTGATGAACCTCGACCACCAGGCCCATTTCCTCGCAGGCCTTGCACATCGCGGCGCGAATGTCCTGGAAGCCATCCACCGGCGGCACGGGGAAGTAACCGCCTTTCAATCCCGGCCGATGGCCCTTGTTGCCCTCGTCGTAGCTGGTTTCGGAATTCCACGCGCCCTGCACCGAGTCGATCTCGTAGAACGCGCTGTGGAGGTTGGAACCCCAGCGCACGCTGTCGAATATGAAGAATTCATTCTCGGGCCCGAACAATGCCGTATCGGCGATGCCGGTCGATTTCAAATACGCCTCGGCGCGTTTGCCGAGTGAGCGCGGATCGCGCTCGTAACCTTGCATCGTCGCCGGTTCGATGATGTCGCAACGGATGTTGACCGTTGCCTCCTCGAAGAATGGATCGAGCACAGCGGTCGAGGCATCGGGCAGCAGGATCATGTCGGACTCGTTGATCCCCTTCCAACCCGCGATGGAGGAGCCGTCGAACATCTTGCCGTCGACGAAAAACTCATCCGTGATATAGCGGGCGGGAATGCTGACGTGCTGCTCCTTGCCGCGGGTGTCCGTGAAGCGCAGATCCGCCCACTTCACCTCTTTTTCCTTGATCAGGTGCAGTACATCCCTTGAACTCATATCGCCTCCTGTAATGATTTGATTGTTAGCGGCTGAGCCCCGTTAGGATGCAGCCTGCGTGCCAAGCCCTTCGATGACCTATTTGCAATAGAATCCAGACACTTGGGAATTTGCGCGGCCCCTGCGAACACGCGCCTGCCCTATTATAGTGCATGGTGCGCAGTCCCGCCCTGCGGAAGCGCGGCGCGTGCACGTAGAGGGGGCGGTCGTGGCACTCGCTTATACTCGCGCGTCCCGCTGTCAGGCCCCCGAATCTGATGAAAAGTCCGAAGATCGGCACCAAGCCCGCGACGTTTCAGGAGCTACTTTTCGCACTGCAGCATTTCTGGTCCGCGCGGGGCTGCGTGATCCTGCAGCCCTACGACATGGAAGTCGGGGCCGGTACCTTCCACTCGGCAACGTTTCTGCGCTCGATCGGGCCCGAGCCCTGGAGCGCTGCGTATGTGCAGCCCTCGCGTCGGCCGACCGATGGCCGCTACGGCGCCAATCCGTTCCGTCTGCAGCACTACTACCAGTTCCAGGTCGTCATCAAACCCTCGCCGCTGGATCTGCAGGAGCTCTACCTCGATAGCCTGCGCGCGCTCGGCTTCGATCCGCGCGTTCATGACGTGCGCTTCGTCGAAGACAACTGGGAGTCGCCCACACTCGGAGCCTGGGGGCTTGGCTGGGAGGTCTGGCTCAACGGCATGGAGATCACGCAGTTCACCTACTTCCAGCAGGTGGGCGGACTCGACTGTCGCCCCGTGACCGGCGAGCTCACCTATGGCGTCGAACGGCTGGCCATGTATCTGCAGGGCGTCGAGAGCATCTTCGACATCACCTGGACCGATGGCCCGCGGGGACGTGTGAGCTACGGCGATGTATTTCAGCAGAATGAAGTCGAACAGTCGCGCTACAACTTCGAGCTCGCCGACACGGGTGTACTGCTGCGCCGCTTCGATGAGCACGAGGCTGCCTGCGCTGCGCTGCTTGCCGTACCGCTAGCGCTGCCTGCGTACGAGCAGGTGCTCAAGGCTTCGCATACTTTCAATCTGCTCGATGCACGCGGCGCGCTGTCGGTCACCGAGCGGGCGCGCTTCATCCTGCGTGTGCGCACGCTCGCTCGCGGCGTCGCGCAGGCCTACTACGCCAGCCGCGAAGCACTCGGATTTCCGATGCTCAAGTCGCAAGTCCCGCAGCCGGTCAGCGCATGAGTTCAGCCGCGCACCGCGACTTCCTGGTAGAGCTCGGCACCGAGGAGTTGCCACCCAAGGCACTGCACACGCTCGAGCTGGCTTTTGCCGATGGCATCGCAACCCGACTGCGCGATCTGGGACTTGGATCCGGCGCCATCGAGTCGTTTGCAACGCCGCGGCGACTTGCCGTGCTGGTGCGCCGCCTGAGGCTGCACCAGCCCGATCAGCAGATCACGCGGCGGGGGCCGCCCCGCAAGGTGAGCTTCGATGCTGCCGGTGCGCCCACGCGTGCGGCGCTGGCCTTCGCGGCCAGTTGCGGCGTGTCCTGGGAATCGCTGGCGAGCGAGCGTGATGCGAACGGCACCGAATACCTGCATTACTCGGGACTCAAGACTGGCGCCGCCGCCATGGAGCTGCTGCCGGGCCTGGTGCAGGCGTCCCTCGATGCGCTGCCGATTCCGAGGCGCATGCGCTGGGGTGCGCTCGAAGTGCAGTTCGTGCGGCCGGTCCACTGGGTGGTCATGCTGCTGGGCAATGAAATCGTGCCCGGCGCACTGCTCGGCATCACCGCCGGTCACTTAAGTTTCGGGCATCGCTTCATGGCGCCGGCCCCGATCCGCATTCACTCTCCGGCCACCTATGCCGCCACGCTCGAGCGCCGGGGCAAGGTACGCGCGGCATTCGCGGGTCGGCGAGCCGAGATACGCCGCCAGGTCGAGGCGCTGGCCGCATCGCTGGATGGCCGCGCCATCATTGCCGATGAGCTGCTCGACGAAGTCACGGCACTGGTGGAATGGCCGGTGGCGCTCGCGGGTCAGTTCGATGCGCGCTATCTGTCGTTGCCGCGCGAGGTACTGATCTCGACACTGCAGGATCATCAGCGATATTTTGCACTCGCGCGCGCCGATGGCGCGTTGATGCCAGGTTTCATCACGGTCAGCAACATCGACAGCCCCGCTCCGGAACTCGTGCGCGCCGGCAACGAGCGCGTCGTGCGGCCGCGGCTCGCGGACGCCGAATTCTTCTGGGAGCAGGATAGGCGACAGCCGCTCGAGGCCCGGCTCGCGGGCCTCGCCAACGTGACCTTCCAGGCGCAGCTCGGATCGCAAGCGAGCCGCGCGCAGCGAGTCACGGCCATCGCGCGCTCCATCGCCGCGAGCATCGGTGCCGAGGTCGAGGCGGCCGCTCGTGCCGCGACGCTGGCCAAGTGCGACCTGTCGACGGCCATGGTCGGGGAATTCCCCGAACTGCAGGGAGTCATGGGCCGCTACTACGCGCTGGCCGATGGCGAGCGTGCCGCGGTCGCGCAGGCCATTGGCGAGCAGTACCTGCCGCGCGGCGCCGGCGATGCGCTGCCCGCATCGGATATCGGCGATACGATCGCGCTGGCCGACAAGATCGATACGCTGGCCGGCATTTTTGCGATCGGCCAGAAGCCCAGCGGCACGCGTGACCCATTCGGCCTTCGGCGCGCAGCTATTGGCGTGTTGCGCATCGTGCTCGAACACCGGCTGGAACTGGATCTGCTCGCGCTCATCGGCGAGGCCGTGCGCCTGCAGCCGCTGCCGGACATCGCCGCGCGCGCAGGTGCGCTGATCACGGAGATCCACGACTTCGTGCTTGAACGGCTGCGCGCGCAGTATCTGGAGCGCGAAGGATCCGCCGGCATCAGCACCGAGATGTTCGATGCCGTGCTCGCAAACCGACCGGCATCGTTGCTGGATTTCGATGCACGGTTGCGCGCACTGCTCGCGTTCACCGCCACTCCGGCCGGCGTCAGCCTCGCAGCAGCCAACAAGCGCATCGCCAATATCCTGAAGAAGTCCAGGCTGGCCGGGACAGGCACCGCGTTGGCCGTATCAGCTTCCCTGCTGCGCGAACCGGCCGAGCAGGCATTGCAGCGCGACCTTGCGGCGCTGCGCGCGCCGGTCGAAGCGGCCACGGGTGCACGGCGTTACTCCGAGGCACTGGACCGGCTGGCCGGATTGCGCGTCCCTGTGGATCAGTTCTTCGACGGCGTGCTCGTCAACGATCCGGATGAAGCCTTGCGCAACAACCGCCTGGCGCTGCTGGCGCAGGTGCGGTTGCTGTTCGCCGGCATCGCCGATCTGTCGCGGCTGCCGGGCTGAGGCGATCGGATTCACTTATGAACGGCGCCGCGCCCGCTGCCGCACCCGCCGTCGGACCGCTGCAGGCGTTAAGCTCGCTGTGCTTCACGTCTTTCTTTCTGCTGTGGACATTTGTCTATGGCATTTTCTTTTCCATCGCCTGTCTCTTGCTGCCGTTCCGCGGGCGATTCGAGCTGGCGCGTGTGTGGGCGCGCGTCATCCTCACGGTGCTGCGCTGGACCTGCCGGCTCGACTATCGCGTCGAAGGGCGCGAAAACCTGCCGCCCGGCAATCACATCGCGCTCATCAAGCATTCCTCGAGCTGGGAAACGGTGGCGCAGGCCCTGCTGCTGCCGCCGCATGTCTGGGTGCTCAAGCGTGAATTGACCTGGATCCCCTTCGTCGGCTGGGGCATCAAGTTGCTGCGAGCGATTGCGATCGACCGCGGCAGCGGTTCAACCGCGGTGCGCGGTGTGCTCGAGCAGGGCAAAGCGCGGCTGGCCGAGGGTGAGTGGATCGTCATCTTCCCCGAAGGCACTCGCATGCCGTTCGGCGAAACGCGCAAGTACGGCGTCAGCGGCGCGCTGCTGGCATCCGAAACCGGCTGCCTGGTGGTGCCGATCGCGCACAATGCAGGTCACTACTGGCCGCGGCGCGGACTCATCAAACGACCCGGCACCATTCGTGTGGTCATCGGGCCGCCGATCACGGCCGCCGGACGCAACCCGCGCGACATCAACGCTGAGGCGCAGGCCTGGATCGAGGCGCACTCGGGGTTGTAGCGCGCGGTGCTTCTGTCCTCATGAGGGTCTCCTGTGGAGGCGGCCGACTCTGCCACACTGTGGCACCGGCGCTTTCGAGGTCGTCAACATGAAACCCAGTCTTCCGGTTCTGCTCAGCGTCACCGGCGGCTACGTCGACACGGCCGGGTATCTGGCCCTGCAGGGACTTTTTACCTCCCACGTCACAGGCAACTTCGTGACGCTGGGTGCCGCACTGGTGCTCGGCACCAGCGGCGTATTGGCGAAGCTGCTGGCACTGCCGATGTTCTGCACGGTCGTGTTTGCGACGCGTCTTGCCAGTCTGCTGGTACCGGCGAGGAGGGGTTCCACGCTACGGCTGCTGCTCGGCTGCAAGCTGCTGCTGCTGGTTGCGGCCGCGCTGCTTGCGATCCGGCTCGGTCCCTTCGAGAGCGGCGATGGCTGGGCCGCCATCGTGACCGGCATGACGCTCATCGCCGCGATGGCGATTCAGAATGCGATCCATCGCATCCACATGGCCACGAGCTCGCCCACCACCATCATGACCGGCAACACGACGCAGGTCATGATTGATCTGGCGGACCTGTTGCGACCACAGTCCCCCGAGGCGAGCGCCACCGTTCGCGCGCGTCTGCGACGCCTGTCGGCCAGTGTTGCGGCGTTCGCCGTCGGCTGCTCGACAGCGGCGCTGCTGTTTGCACTGCGCGGCGTCTGGTGCTTCCTGGTGCCGCCGATCCTGGGGCTCTGTACGCTATTGATCAATCATCCTCAGGAGAAATCGCCATGAAAGTCGGATTCGTCGGATTGGGACAGATGGGTTCGGCCATGGCGGCGAATCTCCTCAAGGCGGGCCATGAGGTTACGGTCTACAACCGCAACGGCGCCAAAGCCGACCCGCTGGTTAAGCAGGGCGCGCGCAAGGCCGCCAGCGTCGCCGAGGCCTCCCGCGGCGAGGTGGTCATCACGATGCTGGCGGATGA
>Ga0182016_10001440_pt1 | contig 29013 bp, 16 predicted proteins | sample 712S2MmetaG_FD_120491 | JGI IMG/M metagenome (GOLD analysis project Ga0182016, IMG submission 120491) | Permafrost microbial communities from Stordalen Mire, Sweden - 712S2M metaG | ecosystem: Environmental > Terrestrial > Soil > Wetlands > Permafrost | place: Sweden: Stordalen | collected...
CGACGGCACGTTGCTGGTCATCGACTACAAGACTGGCGATGTAAAGCCGAAAATCTGGGAACTGCCGCGTCCTGAAGATATTCAGCTTCCCCTTTACGCTGGTTTCGCGCTCGAAGAGGATGAACACCTGGGCGGCCTTGTCTTCGCCAGAATCCGGCCCGGCGAGTTGCAGTTCTCCGGCCGCGTAGCTGCAGCTTCGACCACGCTCTTCAACGGACTTAGAGGCAGTCACGCGTTGCTCAAGAACCCACTGCGCGCAGAGCATTTGTTTGCGTGGCGGGAAAACATCGAGCAGTTGGCAAAAGACTTCCTCGCAGGCCGCGCCGACGTCGATCCACGCGATCCTCCAAGCACCTGTGAACGTTGCGGATTGCAACCGCTTTGCCGCGTGCACGAAGACACAATCGCGTTGGACGGCGACGATGACTTTGACAACAGATCCGGATTTGCTGAAACCGCCGATGACTAAATCCAAGACCCAATCGAGTCCGGCCGATCAAGCACAGCGCGATCTCGCACTCGATCCGCGGCGTAGCGTCCTGGTGCAGGCCCCCGCCGGCTCAGGCAAGACCGACCTGCTCACGCGCCGCTATCTCCGCCTGCTCTCCCTTGTCGAAGAACCCGGTCAAATTGTCGCCATCACTTTCACCATCGCCGCCGCTGCCGAGATGCGCCACCGCATCCTCTCAGAACTGGAGAAAGCCTCTGCGGTGCAGGCGCAATTCTATTCCCCCGAAGATCTTTCCATGCCGGCACTCGCCCATCGCGCTTTCGCGAACTCCAACACCAGCGGTTGGAAGCTCCTTGATCTGCCCGCGCAATTGCGCATCTCAACCATTGACTCCTTCTGCCGCGAGTTGGCGCTGCAACAGCCGCTGCTCTCTCAACTGGGTGGCAGCCTTGACATTGCCAAATATCCCAACGATCTCTATCGCCGCGCCGCCCGCCACGTTTTGAGTCAAATCGAAGGAGCAGATGCGGCTCTGGCCGGCGCTGTGGAGCAACTGCTCCGCTGGCGCGACAACAACTGGCAGGAGATCGAAAACCAGCTCGTCGAAATGCTCGCACGGCGCGACCGCTGGATGCACGATTTTGTCGTAAGCCTTCATCCCGATTGGGATTCGTTGCGACAGAAACTGGAACAGCCTTTCACCAACGCCATCCGTAAAAAACTGACGGAAATCAGCGAGCTTCTTGACCAGGTGCCTGGAGCACGCGAAGAAGCTCTGTTGCTGGCGCGCTTCGCCTGCGCACAAACCAACGGTGCGCAACATCAGGCTCTGGCAGAACTTTTCGAATTCCCAGACGGCCCGTTCCTCACCGCCGAGGCGCTTGAAGAAGCACATGAAGGCATGGCCTGTCTTGCCGGCCTGGTGCAAACCAAGGCAGGAACGTTTCGGGCAAGTGCGGATGTTCGGCTTGGATTCCCTGCCGACCGCAAAGCTGAGAAAGCCCGATTACTCGCGCTCGCCCGCACGCTTGAAGCGGTGCCGGGTTTGGAAGCAGCGCTAGGCTCAATCTGCAAGTTGCCTCCGGCGCGCTATCCCGATGAGGATTGGCAAATCATTCGCGCCAGTTTCACGCTCCTTCGCCACGCCGCTGCTCAATTGAAGGTTGTGTTTGCCGAGGCAGCCGCCGTCGACTTTATTGAAGTTGCTCAGATTGCGCAAAATGCGCTCGAGTCGGACGACGGTCTCCCCACCCCGGCGGCGATCGCGCTTGCCGATGGCATTCACCACCTTCTCGTCGACGAGTTTCAAGACACCAGCCGCCGCCAGCACAGGCTGCTGGCAAGCCTTCTGGGTGCGTGGACAGAACTCGACCCCATGAGGGCAGAGCGAACCTGCTTCCTGGTCGGTGATCCCATGCAGTCGATCTACTTTTTTCGCGATGCCGACGCGGAATTGTTTTCCCGTGTTCAGCAGATCGGGCTCGAAATTCCAAACGCAGAGCCATGGAAGTTCGACTTTGCAACACTCTCAGCCAATTTCCGCACCACAAAAGCTCTGGTCCATCGCCTTAACGAGGTATTTACTCAGGTCTTCGCCGAAAACGACGGCAGCGACATTTCATTTTCCAAGGCAACTCCGGCTCGCGACGAACAGACTCTTCCGATCGAAACATTTAAGCTCCACTTGAAGTTCTGCCCGCGAAGCGCTAGAAAGACTTCGCCGGAGGCAGGCGAATCAGTTATCGATTCCGAGCCCGACTCTGAGGTAAATCCACAAGCAGGCCAGGCTCAGGAAATCGTCGATCTCATTCGCAGCCTCCAGCCGACGATGACCGAAGCTGCGGCAGCTGGAGGAAAATACCGCATCGCCGTTCTCGCTCGCACACGCAGGGCTCTTGCGCCGGTCGCACAGGCCTTGCACGAAGCAGCAATTCCCTTTCGTGCGGTGGATTTGGAGAAGCTGGGTGCGCGGCCGGAGGTCCTTGACGCCCTCAGCCTGGCGCGCGCGTTACTCAATCCCTATGACCGCGTCGCGTGGCTGGGTCTTTTGCGTGCTCCATGGTGCGCGCTTGCGATCGACGACATGCACACTCTCACAAGCGCAGATAGCGCGGAGTTGCTCGCGCAACCGATTCCCGATTTGCTCGCTGAACGGCTTTCGTTGCTCAAGCTTCGTGGTCAACGCGCCGTGCGGCACGTGCTCGCCGCGCTCTTTACTGACTCTGCCAAATCGATAAGCCGCGATGCCGGTTCTCTGACGGCCACCCCCGGTACATGGCTCCAACAGTATTGGCTCCGCCTTGGCGGACCGGATTGCTACGAAGTCACCGCGCAGCCCAACCTCGAGCTCTTGTGGCGATGCCTCGACGCACTTCCCAACGGGCGTCAGGACTTGCTCGGCCCCGCCCTGCCGGCGGCCCTCAATCAACTCACCGCTTTACCCAACCCGGCCGCATCCAGCGATTGCGGCGTGCATTTGATGACGATTCACAAGTCGAAAGGTCTGGAATTCGAAGTTGTGATTGTTCCCGATCTGCAGGCCGGCACTGCGTCAACGCACGGCAAATTACTTTCCTGGCTGGAGCGCGGTATAAAGCCCGACGAGCAGACTCCGCTCGATCAGGACGATCGGGACACAATCACCGAGTTCCTCGTTGCGCCTCTTCAATCGAAAGGTGAAGACTCCGGCAAGCCGAAGGCCTGGGTCGATGCCGAATATAGGAAACGTGAATCGCAGGAACTGCGGCGCATTCTTTATGTTGCGGCCACCCGCGCACGCGAAGAACTGCATCTGTTCGCACGCCCTGCGTATAAAGCAGACGACGCAAGCCTCACCCTTGTAGAACCGCCAGGCGGCCTGCTATCGACCGCATGGCCCGCTCTCGGCGACGAAGTGCGCACGCGGTTTAACGACTGGAAGTTGACGCGCTCGACTGAAGGCAGAATTGAAGTTGAAAACGACCTCGAAACGAACGTGGAGACTCTGGCTGCCTCAGCGGAGAGTGGCTTGTTTGCTATGCCACAGCAAACGCAAAAAGCCAAGCCTGCGGTCCTTCGCCGCCTGCTGCATGAAGATCGACCACTGGCCGGCGTCAAGCCTCCTTCGCACCCTCTCGGGGAAAGCGCAGCGACCGACGGCACGCGAGACGTGCGTTTCAATCTGGAACTGGACGCTTCGCGTCTCTATGCACGGCACGAAGGAGGAATGGGTTCGCGTGCTTTGGGCACGGCTGTCCATACCTTCTTTGAAGAACTGGCGCGCCTGCGTGCGCACCACGATTGGGAAACTGCGCGTGCGGACTTGAAAGTCTTCGAACCGCGCATCGCCGCGGCAATCCGCTCCGCGGGTATTGGTCTTCAACAAGCCACACAAATTGCTTCGGAGGCGCTTCAGCTTGTTCTCGAAGCATCTCGCACCGCAGTCGGGCAATGGATTCTGTCACCCCATGCCGAGGCCGCCAGCGAGGTCCGATGGTCGGGCGTGATCGGCGGAGTCGTTCGGACTGTGCAAGCGGATCGCATCTTCAAGGCCGGCCTCATCCCCCACGCTGAAGGCGACGCATCGTGGTGGATCATTGACTACAAAACTCATGCCGCCGAATCGGGCACAGAGGCGGCAGCTGCGTTGCCGCCTCTGCGATCCCTCTTTGCACCGCAGCTTGAGGCGTATGCACGCGTCCTGCGAAATCTGCACGGAGAAAAAACGGCCCTTCGCGCCGGACTTTATTATCCCCGCATGAACTTATTCGACTGGTGGCAGCTTTGAGGGATTCTTGAAGATAGGCGTTTCTTGAAATGTCACGGACCCGTATCCACAGGCAGGCCGATCGACCTCATTAACTCGAGAGCGTTGCTGGTTTGCACTACGCCAGGCTTGAGCTCGTAGTCGAAAATCAACTGGCCATCGGCAAACCGATCTTCAAAATGGAAGTTTGCTGCGCGGCCGCCGAGCGTTTCGGGAATGTTCGTCAGCGCCAGGTCATGCGTACTGATCATGCCGATAGCATTCCGCTCCACAAGTGTCCGTACAATAAACTCGCTGCCCACAAGCCTGTCGTGCGAATTCGTCCCTGAAAGAAGTTCGTCCAGCAGGAACAAAACTGGCGTCGCACCATCAGCCAGGTCGCGGATCACCTTGATGCGATGGATCTCGGCATAAAATCGCGAAACTCCGCCAGAGAGCGAATCGAGAACGCAGATCGAGGCGGCAACCGTTAGAGGAGACATCCGCAGATGCTCCGCGCGCACCGGCGCACCGCATTGGGCCAGCACGGCGTTTATCCCCACGCTGCGAATGAAGGTGCTCTTGCCCGCCATATTTGGCCCGCTCAAAATCAACAAATCCACACCATCACCGAGCCGCACATCGTTGCAGACGGCCTTCTCCATCGGCAGTAATGGATGCGCCATTCCCTGGGCATGAAACAGCGCGTCACCGGAAACAACCTCCGGAAACACATAGCCAGGATGTTCATAAGCGAAGCCCGCCAGGGCGGTCAGCGCTTCGAGTTCTCCCACGGCCTTGAGCCAGCCCCGAATCGCGGAGCCGTATTCTACCTGCCATCGTTCTCCCTCGAACATGAGTTGCGCGCTCCAGAACGTGAAGATGTCCAGAAGCCTCGCGAAGGGGTTATGACGCGAAATCACTGAATCGTTAAGACGCGCGAGCTTGCGGATGGCCGCAGAAGGTTGAATGCCGTGGCAACGGATCGCCGACTGAAGCGACAAAAGTTTGGCAGACTGAAAGGTCTCGCTCTCAAGTAGCGCAAGCACTCCGGCCAGCAAAGCAAGGCCATCACCCGCTTTCTCAAGCCCTTCGGCCGCCTCTTCAAGCCGGCGAAAAATCCTGTGCGCCCAGGCGAGATTTAGAATCGTGATCGCGGCCACCACGTCGCCAACACCCCACACTGGCCACGCCACCAGACTCCCAACCCAAAGCGCGCAGAGCACCCTGGTTGTCACGCGGGTTGCAAGCTTGTTGAACACCGGCTTCCGTTCACCCCATGTGGCAAGCTCTTCAGGCCGCACACCCAGCCGAAGCGTTTCACCAAGTGAAAACAGCACTGTTCTAAAGCTCACACGGCTTCGCAACTCCTGAACCGCTTCCTGCCGCGCAAGTACCTCGTCCATCGGCGCCGCTGCCAGGAGCCATGCGGCCAGCGTATCTTCGCCCGCGCGTGTTCGCGCAGTCGACAGCAGTTCGAACAGCGAACCCTCGCCAAAAAGATCCAGGTCGCGCGCATACGGATGGGCTGGGACCAGGAACCGTTCTCCGCCTTCTCCGCCTCCGTGCCAGCGGCCCTCCATCCGCGCCAGTCCACGCTCGAAAAAGACGATGCCGCGCGCAAGAAGACGCAACCCGCGAATGCGCCTTTCCTGCAAAACCGCCAGCACCACAAACAATGCGGCTGGCACGGCTACAAGAGCCAGGCCCCTGAGTGTATGGATAAAAATCAGCGCGGCGATCAGCGTGAGTGCGGCGACAATCAGTTTGCCGTAACCTATTTGGCGTTCGCGATGCTGCTCGGCCGCCCGTACATGCTTCAGCCCCGCTAGTTGTAACGCATAAACTTGATCGGGTCGGTCCTCATGCGAGGTCTCCACGTGCGTCCATGCCGTGCTTTTCTTCATTGTGCGTTCCGCGAAAAAGTATTCAACCCACCGAGTGGGGATCGAGCGCGGTCTTCAGACTCTTGTGGTGGCGCACGTCGGCGCCCTCAACCCAGAAAATCACATCTTCTGCGATATTCGTAGCGTGATCGGCCACGCGTTCAAGGTTGCGGCAAATCATCAACGCATTCAGCGCCTGCGGAGCAATGTGGCTCTCTTCCGCCATCACTTTGGTGAGCGATTTGTAGGCTGTTTTGTTCATCGCATCTACCGCATCGTCGAGTGTGAGTACATTGCGCGCCATCACGGGGTCGCCCTCTATAAAGGCCTGGAGACTCTTGCGAACCATGTCTGCAGCCAGCGAGGCCATGCGAGGAATGTCCACCGGCAACTCGGCAACCGGCATCTGTTCCATGTGCCGTACGCGGTCGCTGATCGCCTTGGCGGCGTCCCCCACGCGCTCGAGATCGGCGTTGATCTTGATCACGCTCAAGATGAAGCGAAGATCGATGGCCATGGGCTGCTCCATCGCCAGCAGATCCAGCGCCGCCTGGTCGATATCGCGTTCCAGGCGGTTGATGGCGATCTCGCTTCGGCTCACCAGGTCGCAAATCGAGATGTCGCGCACGCGATACGCCTCAATTGCGCGCTGGATCGCCTGCTCGGCCAACCCCGCCATCACCAGCAAGTTTTCCTTCAAGTCGTCGAGACTGCGTTGAAACCGAATGCGCGTCATCCGAACCTGCCCGTAATGTAATCCTCAGTCCGCTTGTCGCTGGGATTGGTAAAGATCTTGTGCGTCGAATCGAACTCGACCATGCGCCCATTCAAAAAGAAACCCGTCTTTTCAGCCACCCGCGCTGCCTGTTGCATATTGTGCGTCACAATCACGATTGTGTATTGCGATTTCAACTGAAAAATTAAATCCTCAATCTTCGACGTCGATACCGGATCAAGCGCCGAAGCCGGTTCGTCCATCAACAGCACCTCAGGGTCAACCGCAAGCGCGCGGGCAATGCAAAGCCGCTGCTGCTGGCCGCCCGACAAACTCGCGCCCGATTTCCTCTTCAGATCGTCCTTCACTTCATCCCACAATGCCGAATTCTTCAGCGATCGTTCCACAATTTCATCCAGAACATGACGGCTGCTGTAGCCGTTTAACTTGAGCCCCGCAGCTACGTTGTCATAAATCGACATGGTCGGAAATGGGTTGGGGCGCTGAAACACCATCCCCACGCGGCGCCGGATCTCTACCGGCTTGGCATCCTTATAAATGTCGAGATCCCCGATCCGTACCGTCCCCGTTACCCGTGCAATCGGGTTGGTTTCATGCATGCGGTTCAGGCAACGCACAAATGTACTCTTCCCGCAGCCCGACGGTCCAATCAAAGCCGTAGCATGATTGGCGGGGATGTTCAGGTTGATATCCTGCAGCGTGTGGTTGGCCCCGTACCACGCGTTCAGGGTAGATACCTCAATGCCGACGCCCACCTAGCTTGCTCCCTTCAACACTCCGCGGCCTGCCACATACCGCACCAGCGCCACTGCCGCCACAATCAACACCACCAGCACCAGCGCTGCTGCCCACGCCTGCCTGTGTTGGTCCTCGTACGGTGAAATCGCATACCGGTAGATTTCAAGCGGCAATGCGGAAATAGGACGGTCCAGTGCCACGCTCCAGTTCGAATTGCCAAACGCCGTAAAAATCAGCGGCGCCGTTTCTCCCGCCACGCGCGCGAACGCAAGCATGCATCCGGTGATAATTCCCGGCGAGGCCGTCTTCACGGTAATCGACAGCACCGAGCGCCAGTTTGGAACGCCGAGAGCCAACGCCGCTTCGCGCACAGAGTGAGGAACCATCAGCAGCATCTCCTCGGTGGTGCGCGTCACGGTGGGAATCATCATGATGCCCAGCGCCACGCCGCCTGCAATCGCGGAAAAGGGCATTCGCGGCGATACCACTAGCCCATACACTGCAACCCCCATCACAATCGATGGCACTCCGTTGAGCACATCCGCCGTAAACCGGACCGCGTTGGCCAGCTTGGTTCCGCGTCCGAACTCCGCCAGAAAGATGCCGCCACCAATACCGATTGGAACGCCGATGAGACTGGCTAATCCCAACAACACGCCGGAGCCTACGATGGCGTTAGCCATGCCGCCGCCAACCTCCCCTTCCGGCTTGGGAATCTGCGTAAAGAAGGTTAGGTTCAATGAGCTTGCACCCTTGTAAATCAGATAACCGAAGATCGCCAGTAGCGGTGCCACGACCAGGAGTGTTGACAAAACAGCAAGGCCCGTGGCGCAGGCGTCGATCACCCAACGGATGCGCGACCGCAACCTGTTCTCCGCCCGCTGTGTCCTTACTTCCGCCACGTCTTCGCTCCCGATTCCGAAAGTCTTTTCCCTACGTCTCGACGTCCCCAGTCCCTTAGTACCTAAATCCCTTGCCCTTCTCAATTCACCCTTGCCGGCGCACCCCGCGTAACCGCCCAAACCAGCAGCCGCGCCAGCGCATTCACAATAATCGTCACGATGAAAAGCGCCAGGCCAATCTCGGTGAGTGCGCTTAGGTGTAGATCGCTCGTCGCCTCTGCATATTCGTTTGCAATCACCGAGGCCATCGATGCGCCATTCGCCAGCAGCGACCGCTGGATCTGCGGCGTATTCCCGATGACCATGGTGACAGCCATGGTCTCGCCCAGGGCGCGGCCCAGGCCTAGAATTACTGCGCCGACAATGCCGATGCGCGCATTCCGCAGAACACCGATCCGGATCATCTCCCAGCGCGTTGCGCCCAACGCCAATGCCGCTTCACGCTGCGAACCGGGCACGGCATTCATCACCTCGCGGGTCAAAGACGAAATGATCGGCAGAATCATAATGGCCAGAATCACGCCGGCTGCGACAAATCCAAGTCCGGTCGGATTATCGTCGCCGAAGAAGCCCGTCCATCCGAACAACCTGGTAAGCCAGGGGTTTACATGTGCGCGCAGGAGTGGCACAAGCACAAACATGGCCCACAAACCATAAATCACGCTGGGGATTGCGGCCAGTAGTTCGGTAAGGAAAGCAAGCGGTGTCCGCAGCCAGCGTGGACACATTTCGGTCAGGAAGACGGCCGTTCCGATGGCGAGCGGAACCGCCAGCAAAAGCGCCAGAAACGAAGAAACCAGCGTGCCATACACAAAGGGCAACGCACTGAAATGCCCGTTGACCGGGTCCCAGTATTGGGGCAACTTTGTGTCCGGATCGACGAACTTCGAAATGAAAAATCGGAAGCCCGTGCCGGCCCAGGAGAGTTGCGAGCCCCGCACCAGTTCGCTTGCAATCAACACCACGATGCCGAAAATGCTGAGCGCGCAAAGGACCATCAGCCACTGAAAACCCCGATCCGCAATCGCAGAGTTTCCGCGCGATAACAGGAAACCCCGAATGACCGAAACCTCAACCGCACCGCGATTTCCGACGGGCATTGGATTCTCAGCGTTCGGTTCGGTTTGAATGCGGGGCTCAGAAATGCGAATCTCGGGCACGTGGACGCTCACCTCAAACAGGCTACCGGCGCAATGTGAATACGAGGTTACAACGCTGATAAATCAAATGCATACAGCAGAAAATCCGACATTCCCTGCCTCAAAACGGTCGCTGAGATGCCTGTGTGAGTTACGGGAGTCCCGCAAACACTTCGATGCCCAAGGGCGACCGTGCGACTTGCCTTCGATCGGCTAATACGGCCATTGAATACCTTGATGAATGCGGGTCTCGCTATTTTTGCTGCGTACGGCGCGAAGTGGATCGGCGCCTCGCCGTCGAGCGCGAACCTGCGATGAGAATGTCGACCAGGCGGCGGGCGCTCGGCTCCCAGCCCGGACTCGCCGTGGTATGGAAGATGCCCACAAGCGCGCGAACAAAATCGTCGGGATCGGTATCGGCGCGAAGATCGCCGCTGGCGATGGCGCGCTTCACCGAAGCCACGAAGGCAGCGTGAATCAGCGAGCGGGAGCCCTCGATAAGCCGCATGGAGCCACCGGCTACCGTGTTCATGGCGGGGATGATAAGCGTCTTGGCCGAGACGTGGTCGATAAACAGGTGCATCCAGGCGCGCAAAGCCTCGAGCGGCGGCATGGCAGCCGCAAAGAGCTGCTCGGCGGCGGCGAGTTTCTCGACCTCGCTGCGGTAGACGGCTTCAATAAGGGTGTCGCGTGTAGGAAAGTGGCGATAGAGCGTGCCCGGGCCGATTTTGGCGTGGCGCGCAATATCGTCCAGGCTGGCGGCGGCGCCGTCGCGGGTGAAAATCTCCTTGGCGACATCGAGGATGCGCTCGCGATTACGCTGAGCATCGGCGCGTGGCTTGCGAGACGAATGCGGCGGGATCTTCTTTTGGGGCATAGCCAGGTTTACCTAAAAGTTTTTGCAACCGGAGACCGACTCCGGTTATCTATCCATTCGGAGACTGTCTCCGTTTTATTCGGCTGGATCGCGCATGTCAATTCCGGCACGATCTTCAGGGTAGCGCCACTAACCGCGGGAGGATGAGAATGCGAGTATTTGTCACGGGAGCAACGGGCTTTATTGGAACGGAACTGGTGAAGGAACTGATTGCGGCAGGGCACCAGGTGCGCGGCCTTACGCGCAGCGATTCCGGTGTGGAGCAGCTGAAGGCCGCCGGCGCGGAGGTGCATCGCGGCAACCTCGAAGACCTTGACAGTTTGCGCAGCGGCGCCACCGGGATGGATGCCGTGGTGAACCTGGCATTCAATCACGACTTCTCAAAGTTTGCCCAGAATGCCCAGGACGAGATCAAGGCGATTGAAGCGCTGGGATCGGTGCTTACACCGGGCAAGCTGCTGGTGGTGACTTCGGGCATCGGAATCACAAGCGGCTCGCCAGGCCTTGTGCGCAAAGAAAGCGACCCTCCGACAGACTCTCCGATGATGCCGCGCAGGCCCGAACAGGCCGCGCAAGCAGTGGCGGAAAAGGGAGTACGCGTGGCCGTTGTGCGATTGCCGCAGGTACACGACACACACAAGCAAGGGCTAGTGACGTGGCTAATTCAGTTCGCGCGCGACAAAGGCTTTTCCGCGTACGTGGGCGATGGCGCATCCCGTTGGGCTGCGGGTCCGCTGCAAGATGTGGCGCACCTCTATCGTCTGGCAGTTGAGAAAACGGGCCCCGGCGTGACGACGTATCACGCCGTGCAGGAAGAGGGAGTGTCGGGTCGCGAGATCGCCGAGACAATCGGCAAAGGCCTAGGCGTGCCGGTGGTTTCGATCACGCCTGAAGAGGCCGGCGCGCAATTCGGGCCGTTCTTCGGGCGTGCTGCGGCGTTGGATATGCCGGCTTCGAGCGAGTGGACGCGCAAGACACTGGGTTGGGAGCCGACCGGGCCGGGGCTGATCGAGGACCTGGAAAACATGAAGTACTAACGATTCTCGCCGGAAACTCTGAATGAGATGAACGAGGCTCCGTACCGTTCCGGAGCCTCGTTCAGCTTGCCCCTGAACGCATCGGTCGTTGCGTTCGCCTGAGCGAAACAACATTCCGATCCAAGCAAGCCCGGCAAAAAATGCCTCCACGCGGACAAGTGTTCTAAGCTGTTCTCTGTCTGACGGAAGGCCCAAAATCCATGCGCCAAATTCTTGCTGCCCTTGTTCTCGCCCTCGCCGCCCTTGGTCTCCAAGCTCAATCCGCCGCCCCACTCGACCCGCCTGTACGCGAATGGCACGCTGGTTGGATCACTCACCCCACCGCGCCTCTGCGCGAGCCAATTGTCCTGCATTTCCGGCGATCGCTTAACCTCGCCTCTATCCCCGCAAGTTACATCGTCCGTGTCAGTGCCGACAATCGCTTCATCCTTTACGTCAATGGCCAGCGAATCGGCGATGGCCCCGCTCGCGGGGACCTGGTGCACTGGCGTTATGAGCGTTTCGACCTCGCCCCGCTGCTCAAGTCCGGCGACAACCTCATCACGGCCACCGTCTGGAACTGGGGCGTCCTTGCCGCCATTGCCCAGTACTCCGACCGCACCGCCTTTCTGCTCGAAAGCGAAGCAACCGGCGCGGCCTCCATCAGCACCGGCGGGGATAAGCCTGATGGATGGCAGGTCGAAGTCGAGCCCGGCCATCAAGCTCTTGGGCGCGATACTGTCACGTTCAAGGACTACATGGCCGCCGGCCCGGGCGAACAGATCGACGCGGCACATTACGACTGGAACTGGCAGTCCGCCACGGCCAGCGGCGCCGACTGGGTCCGCGCTGCCTCACCCATGCGCGACAGCATTTATGGCGGCGTCAACGAGGCTCACTCCGCGCAGACCACCGGCGACAACCCCTGGGGCTTAGTGCCTGACGAGTTGCCGCACATGGCATACGCCTCAACTGAATCCGGCTCGATCGTCCGCGTCGAGGGCCTACCTCAGTCAAGCCTCCAGAACTTCCCAACAGCCTCTGCGTCAATCCCGGCAACTACCCACGTCCACATCCTGCTGGATCGCAAGACTCTCACCACCGCCTATCCGCAGCTCAGCGTCTCCGGCGGTAAAGGTTCCAAGATCATCCTCTCCTACGCCGAAGCCCTCTACGACAAAGACGGCCATAAAGGCGATCGCGATGAAGTCGCCGATCGCAAGGATCTCGGCCTCACAGATAGCTTTCTGCCCGATGGCGGCTCCAACCGCACCTTCGAGCCCCTTTGGTGGCGCACCTGGCGCTATCTCGACCTCGACATACAAACCGGCGCCGAAGCCCTGACTCTCGGATCCCTGAACACTCAGTTCACAGCGTATCCGTTCGAAGAACGAGCGAAGTTCAAAGTCGACGACCCCGACCTGGCGAAAATCTGGAACGTCAGCTGGCGTACCGCCCGCGACGACGCACACGAAACCTACATGGACACGCCCTACTACGAGCAGCTCCAATATGTGGGCGACACGCGCATACAGGCGCTGATCTCCTATGCCGTTGCAGGCGACGACCGCCTTGCCCGGCAGGCTCTGCGCGCTTTCGACAACTCCCGTATACCCGAGGGCATCACCCGCAGCCGCTACCCCAGTTCCCTGCCGCAGTCTATCCCCACATTTTCACTACTCTATGTGGACATGCTCCACGACTACTGGATGTACCGCCCCGATGCCGACCATCTCGCCAGCACGCTAGTCCCCGGCACTCGAGGCATCTTCACCTGGTTCGCCCAGTACGAACAGCCCGACGGCCTGCTCCACGAAGTGCCCTGGTGGAGCTTCATTGACTGGGTCCAGGACGGGCAAACAATTCCTACCTACGACAAGAACGGCGAATCGTGCATGACCACGCTCGAATACCTGGGCGCACTGAAAGATGCCGCCGACCTCGAAAAGTCTCTCGGTGATCCGGTTCTCGCCGACCGCTACACCGCGCGCGCCGCCCATGTTCGCCAGGGCATCTACTCCCGGTGCTGGTCCGCATCGCGAAGCCTTCTCGCCGATACCCCTGACCAGAAAGCCTTCAGCCAGCAGGCCAACATCCTCGGCGTTCTCTACGACGTCATCCCCAAAGACCGCCAGCAGGAAGTCCTGCGCAAGATGCTCGCCATCGAGCCAGGCACCACCCCCGATGGCGTCCTGAGCGCCTCGTATTACTTCCGCTTTTATCTTGCCCGCGCGCTCGATCACTCCGGTCTGGCCGACGAATATCTCAAATCCATCGACCCCTGGCGCAAGTTACTCGCGCTTCACTTCAGCACCTGGCCTGAAGTCCCCGGCGACACGCGCTCCGACTCCCACGCCTGGAGCGCCCACCCCATCTACGACCTCCTGACATTGACCGCCGGCATCGAACCCGCAAGTCCAGGCTTTGAGACAGTTCGCATCGCTCCAAACCTCGGCTCCTTGCCGTCCCTTACCGCCTCCTATCCGCATCCACAAGGGCTCATCCACGTCGAATACAAGCGCAATGGCGCCGGGCTCGACGCCAGCATCGACTTGCCCGGAACCCTCACCGGCAACTTCGTCTTCAAGGGCAAAACAACGCCCCTTCACGCTGGAGAAAACCACCTCACGGTCCAGTGACAGCCTTCTAGCCGCACCTGCACGCCCGAAGCGCGGCCGGAAAACAGAAAATGTATAGACTCTGACGCGGCGCCGATCGAGGAATTTGTCTGCCTTCGCCCCTGAGTCCGCGAACTTGCGAAATCGGTATGTGAGCGGGGCGGACGCTAACTGGCTGCTTTGAACTGCCGAATCGAAATGCCCTTTTTCGAGCCCCGGCACTCCCAAAAACCCAGAAAAATCGATTGGTTCGATGGTCTGGGGTGTTTCCCGCCGGAGCAGAAACGTGCTACAACTCCAACATGGCAAAGGGAAAACTTTCTACCCCTCCAGGGCATGTGAATCTGCGCATGCTTGCCGAACACCTGGAGCTCTCGCAGACCACTGTCTCGCTAGTCCTGAATAATTCCCCCTCGGCCAAATCCATCCCTCAGGAAACGCGCGACCGCGTTATCGAAGCGGCAGAGCGGCTCAATTACCGTCCCAATTACTTCGCCCGCTCCTTGCGCCAAAGCCGGTCGATGAGCGTAGGCGTACTGGCGCCCGATCTGAGTGAGGGCTACTTTACCCGCGTCATGAGCGGCGTGGTGCAGGAGCTGACCGCAGCTCACTACTTCTACTTCACCGCATGCCACGATTGGAAACGCGAGCTGATTGAGAAATATCCCCGCATGCTCGTGGAACGCGCCGTCGACGGATTTCTGCTCCTCAACACCCCTACCGAACACCTCACGTTCTCCATCCCGACGGTGGCCATTTCAGCGCACAGCAAAACTGAAAACGTGACCAACATCGTTCTCGACCATCACAGCGCAGTTGAGCAGGCGCTCTTGCATCTGCACGGTCTCGGGCATCGCCGCATAGCTTTCATGCGCGGCCCCCGCCCCATCCCCGATTCCGAGTACCGCTGGGAAAGCATTCAACAGGTCGCACGCGAAATCAATCTCAAAATCGATCCCGCCCTCGTCATTCGAATCGATTCGGCCGCCGGCTGGTCCCTAAAGGGCGGAGACCACCCCATGGCGCCCGAAATCGGCTACAAGCCCATGCGCGCATTGCTCGAAAAGACACGCGACTTCTCCGCTATCTTCTGCTTCAACGACATTGCCGCCATCGGCGCCATCCGCGCCCTCAAAGATGTTGGCCTGTCCGTCCCTGGCGATGTCTCGGTCGTGGGATTCGACGACATTCAATCCGCGGCTTATTCGACGCCGTCACTCACCACCGTCCGCCAGCCGCTCGCGGAAATGGGCAAGCGCGGCGCGCAGGTTCTGCTTGAGCGCATTGCAAACCACGACAAGGAATATCCTTCCGAAATCGTCATGGCCCCGGAACTGGTTGTCCGCGAGTCCACTGGCCCCGGTCCAGGCAACGCCTGAGCAACCTGCGCTCTCAACACTTCGAACTCCAATCCAACAGCCGCGCAAATGAATTTGGGAGCAGGATTCTCCCCCAATTCGGTGGGGAAAATCCTGCTCCCAGCGTGTGAGTTCACCCAAAACTGAACAGACTTATCTGCTCGGTACCGGCTTGCCAAAACCGGCCATGTGACGGGCCTTGCCATTGATGAACGCAACGCTGGCCGACGTTTCAGTTTGTGAGTTGATCCCGACACTCAGGTACTTGTTGCCCGAAACCTTATTGCCTGAGCTGCCAGAGCACGAATCCATCGAGGTTTCGTCGATCTGCACCCCGATCAATGCATCGTTGATCGTATTGTCTTCCACAACGTTCTTGCTGCCGCAAACATAGATCGCCGGCTGCGCAAGATCGCCCGCGCCTGGCTCGCCCGCACCCTCTACGTTCGACGATCCGGTAATCGAGTTCGACTTGAACGTGACAGCGGTGGCCTGGTAAGCGCCCAACGGACCATAGTTGATGGTGTCGCTGATAACATTTCCGTTCGCTTCACCCTTGTTGGTCTGGTAATAATAGACCGCGCCATTGGTCTGGCTGATCGCATTGTTGTTGGCTTGTCCGCCTTCCGCGGCCTGATAAAACAAAATGCCGGTTGCGGAACTGGAGTTGGGCGTATAGTCGACCGCCGAGATCGTGTTATTGTTCACCACGGCCGACGCCCCATAAATGACCTCAACACCATTCTGAGCCGTCGCGGTCGTCGGGCCTACACCCGTTACGGTGTTGTACTTGGCTACAAGGGTCGTCCCGTTCCCTAAAGCATCGATACCTGACTTATCGAAGTCATGAACACTGTTGTACTCCACGGTAAGGCTGGCCGATCCGCCCGAACCGCTGTCGACGTAAATGCCATGGCCCTCCTGACAACCGGTAAGTGAACCATCCAGGTTGAGCCCTGAGTTAGCTACCGTTGAATTCGTGATGGTACCCGATGCATTGGCATAGTAGATGCCAACAGAATTCACACCACAGGAATTGCCCAGCAGAATACCGTTGACAGCAATGTTTTCGAGCGTAACCTTCGTCGCATTCTCCACAACGATGATTGCGCTGACCGTGGGGTCCTCCGGAGGCCCATAGAGCGATGTGCCAATATCGGGAATCCCGGCCGCCGGTGTCGTCGGCTCGAGCTCGACAAGGCTCGAACCACCCACATTGAGCCCTTCAATCGTCAGCTTGCTCGTAGTGATCTTCAGTGTTTCCGGATAGATACCAGGACAAATTTCGATGATGTCCCCTGCGACAGCCACGCCCAGCGCGCCATTGATGGTGGTTTGCGTCGCGGCGCTACAGGGCGAAACACTATTAAGCGCAGAATTATTGTTTACGATGATGGTCTTGGCGTGTGCTGAAACTGCAAGTGTCAGCGCTGCTGCTACAACAAAGGCACGGTAATTGAACATGGATAGCAACTCCTGAAAGGTGAATGGGGCATTGGGTTGGGAGGTGGACTCGAAATGGATCCTTGCGGATTCGCATACATCGGCTGCCGAGCCAAGTCGTGATTCAAGATCGATTGAAGGGGTCCCCACGATCCCAAAGGACTATAGCAGCCGTCGGTGGCCGTGACTATGAAGAATATGGTTCTACCTGTAAACCTTTCCTGCGCCCATGCAGTCATTTCTAACGCCATTCGGGGGAAATTCGCGCTGAAGCGCGCAAGCCTTCAACTGCAGAACGACTCGAACCAGCGGCTGATATAAACCTGCGCGTGCGCCTCGCCGCAATAATGGCGCGCTCCCGGCGCATTGGAGGCCTCCGCAGTCCATTTCAGAACGGTCAGCTGCGTACTGCTGCATTGAATCACAATCCACCGCACTGGGCGATCCGTCTCATCTCCACAAATCTCACATCGATAAATTGTGTCAATCAATCGTCGACTCCCAGTTCTTAGATCATAGTCCCTGAGTTCATTAGTCCCTGCCTCATTCCAGCATCTGCAAATCAAGCGGCTCGGCAATCATGCAGTCCAGTGCGCGAACGCTTTCCAGCGCGCGCTTCAGCGCCGACGATCTGCACGGCTCGACCGTAACCACAAACGGCAGCGCCTCGGCCGGGTAGCCCGGCTTTTGCACGATCGCGCGAATATTGATCTTCTCCGCGGCCAGGGCGCTCGTTATGGCTGCCACAATGCCAGGCCGGTCTTTCACCAGAAAACGAATGTAGTGCGGAACTTCAAATTCCGCCCCAACCACCCCGGGCACCGACGCCACCTCCACGCGCCGCGATCCATGCGCCAAAGCCACCAGATCGCTGACGACGGCCACCGCCGTGGGGTGCCCCCCCGCGCCGTGACCTGAAAACACAACGTCGCCGCCATAATGCCCCGACAGAATGACCATGTTTTCGGTGCCGCGCGACCAGGCCAGCGGAGAACGCACGGCAACCAGCATGGGGCCCACGGTCGCAGCCACGCCGCCCTGCGATTTCTCTGCGCGCGCAACTTGCCGAATGGTGCAGCCCAGGTCGTGCGCATAGCTGAAGTCCACGGGGGACACGTCCGTGATCGGCCTCGGCACAATCTCTTCCGGATCAACTTCCACGCGCAGCGCCAGCCGCATCAAGATCGACAACTTGGCTCGCGCATCGAATCCCCCCACGTCTTCAATCGGATCCGCCTCCGCATACCCTGCCTGCTGCGCCTGCTTGAGCACAGCAGCGTAGTCCGCGCCGTCTTCCATCTTGCTCAGGATGAAATTGCAGGTTCCGTTCAGAATTCCCTCGACACGGTCGATGCGGTCGCCAGCCAATCCCTGTTCCAGCCCCGGAATGACGGGGATTCCGCCCGCAACTGCCGCGCCATATTTCAGGTGGCCACCCTGGACAGCAGCCAGACGCTCCAACTCCACGCCGTGAAAAGCAATCAGCCTCTTATTCGCGGTGACCACGCTCTTTCCCGCTTCAAGGGCTCGCCTCACCCAACCACCCGCGGGTTCCATCCCTCCGGCCAGCTCGACCACAACGTCAACGCCCGAACCGATCACCCCGTCCGCATCGTCGCTCCACACCACGCTGGCGGGGACCCAATCCACGCGCTTCCGCTCTACGCCGCGATTGAAAATATGCGTCAGTTCCAGCCCCTGCGGCCGCGATTCCACCAGAATCCGCGCCACCGAACTGCCCACGGTACCGAAACCAAAGAGCGCAATGCGCAATGGCCGCTGCGCCCGCGACTCCTGCGATGAACCAGGCTGCGGAGAAACGGAAACCGTTACTTCAGCCACTGGGAATCCCCTTGCATAAGCACCTTTACCCCCGATTTGCAATCGATTAACCCGATGATACCTGACAGCATCCCCGGCCATTCCGCAAAAAACCAACGCGTCCTGTACCATGATTTCTGAGATGCGGCGTGCTCTTTCCATTTCGCTGATCCTGCTTTTCAGCATCGGTCCCCTCGCGGCACTTATTGGGGACAGGGAAGACTCGAGCCTGCCGGCTTGCTGCCGAAGGCACGGCGCACACCATTGCGCCATCACCGCAAGCCTTGGTGCAGCACTGGCGGCTTCCTCGGGCGGTCATGTTTTCGCCGCCCCCGCAACTTGCCCGGAGTTTCCCAACGCCATTGCCGCCACCATATCCGCGCCTCAGGCGCTGGTTGCAACTCCATTCGGGTTGCCTCTGCTTCTCGCGCATCTCCATTCCGCCACTTTCGCGCGCACCACCGACCGCATGAGCCAGATCCGCGCCCGCGACGGCCGCAGCCCTCCCTCTTCATTCCTGATCTAGCAGACAACTCGAACAATTTGCGATCAAATGCATAACGCCCGCGCAGGACGTGGATCCCACGGGTCTCGATTCTGAGACTTGGGAGAACACGAACTCTTCCGTCCATCGATCGCGTCTGAAGAAGTCAATTGCAGGCCCAGAGGATTCATGCGCCACCTTCCCCAGTTTCTGTTCCTGTTCCTCTTGATAGGCACCGACGCCTCTGCCTGCGCCACCGTTTTCGCCAACATCCACGGAGTCGTTCATGATCCGCAACACCGGCCCATCGCCGGCGCGCGGGTCACGCTCCGTGCCGCCGATTCCCAATTCACACTCACGGCCAAAACCAATCCCGTTGGCGAATTCGATCTGCAGCAAGTTCCCATCGGCATCTACCAGCTCGCTATTGGCGCCAACGGCTTTAACACTGCTCAACAATCCCTCGCTGTCGCCTCTGGAACGAATGCCGTCATCCATCTCCAACTCACCGTGGAAACCGCAACGCAGACTGTCGTCGTTGAAGCAGGTCAAACCAACCAGTCCGCCGATTCCGTCACCCCCACAACGCTCATCACACGCGAGGACATCGACGAAACGCCCGGCGCCGACCGCACCCTCGGCATGGAAATGATCACCGACTACGTGCCCGGCGCCTACATGACCCACGACATGCTTCATATGCGCGGCGGACATCAAACCAGTTGGTTGATCGATGGAATCGCGATTCCGAACACCAAGATCGCTTCCAATGTCGGACCGCAAATCGACCCTAAAGACATTGACTCGCTTGAAACCCAGCGCGGCAGCTATGCCTCCGACGTTGGCGACCGCACCTACGGCGTCTTCAACGTCCTTCCTCGCAATGGTTTCGAATTCGACCGCAACGGCGAATTCCTGATCAATGGCGGCAACCTCGGCTCCGCTGAAACTCAGGTGTCACTTGGCAATCACTCTGCCGTAACCGCGTGGTATCTCAGCCTCAACGGATCTCGCTCCAACTACGGTCTCGCCACGCCTGTGCCGCAGGTCCTGCACGACTCCACCAACTCCCAGAGCGGCTTCGTCTCCCTCATCCGCAATCAAACCCCGCGCGACCAGCTACGTGTTGACGGCCAGTATCGCCAAGACCACTTTCAGATTCCCTACGACCCCTATTCCAACGATTGGGAACAAGCCAGCCAATACTACGAGTCCTATGGCCTGCGCGATGCGCAAACCGAGCGCGACGCTTTCGTCATCGCCAACTGGGCGCACACTCTTTCACCCAAAGCACTCTTCTCCGTTGCGCCCTTCTATCACGTTAACCAATCCAACTACGATTCGAACCCCTCGGACAATCCCGTTGCGACCGCATGGCACCAAGGCTCGAATTATCTGGGCGGCCAGGCCGATTTCAACTCCAACACCGGACCCAACAACTTTTCCGGCGGCGCGTACACCTTTTACCAGGATGAGAGCGATCTCTTCGGCGTCCGGGTCAACGACGGAAGCGCCACCTCGCAACCCAACACGGGCGCCAAAGCCGGCGCGGTCCTCATCGAAGGCTTCCTTTCCGATCGCCTCCGCCTCGGCCAGTACGTCACGATGCTGGGCGGCATGCGCTTCTCCGGCTTTCACGCGGGCATCGCCGAATCCGCAACCTATCCGCGTATCGGCGCGACCTTTGAAATCCCGCGCCTGCGCTGGGTTCTGCGCGGCTTCTATGGCCATTTCTTTCAGCCTGCGCCCGTTGAAACCGTCTCCAGCTCCGTACTCAATTACGCTTCCAGCTTGCCCGGGGGCGAAAACACTTTCACACCCATTCCTTCAGAGCGCGACGAGGAGCATCAGTTCGGCATTGCAATTCCCTTCAGAGGCTGGAACCTCGACATTGCCAATGTGAAGAACCGCGTTAACAACTTTCTCGATCACTCCAACCTCGGCGAATCCAATATGTACTTCCCCATCGCAGTCGACGGCGCGCTCGTCCGCGCCTGGGAGCTCACGTTGCGCTCCCCGCAGCTCGCTCACCTGGGCCAATTCCATCTCGCCTACTCCAATCAAATTGCCGACCAGCGCGGCAACATCATCGGTGGCTTTACCTGCGCAATCTCAACCGATCCGGCTTGCGACCTGGGATTCGCCTACACGCCCGTCGATCACGATCAGCGCAACACGCTCAACACCGGCTTTACCGCCAACCTCCCGCAACACACATGGTTCTCAACCAATGTCTACTACGGTTCAGGTTTCTCCAACGGTCTCGCCGGCGCCAATCAAGGCCCGTATAACGGCCCGTATCTTCCCGTCCACACCACCTTCGACGCCTCCGCCGGACACACCTTCGGTGAGCGGTGGAAAGTCGCCGTCAACGCAATCAATGTCTCCAACCACCGCGTTCTGCTCGACAACTCCGTCACTATCGGCGGCTTCCACTGGAACGACCCGCGACTCATCTCCGCCGAGCTCCGCTACCGCTTTAACTTCTGACTCGACCGTCTGACCGGCAAACATGCGCTGAAAGGACTAGAGTTGAGAAGGTAATCTAGCAGACCCTCAGGGGGAATCCATTGTCCGAATCCATCGAATGGCCGCGCCCATCCAGTTCCGGGAGCCCGCGCCGCCGCTACTTTCTTGTTGTTCTTGCCGTTCTCGTTATCCTCGTCTTCTGCAGCCGCACAGCTATCTCTTACTGGGTTGACCTGCTCTGGTTCCGGTCCCTCGGCTATGCCGACGTCTTCTGGAAGACCTTCTGGCTTGAGTGGTCAGCCTTCGCCCTGTTCGGCGTCGTCACCTTCCTCTATCTCTTCGGCGTCTTCGCGGCATTCAAGCGCGTCCATGGGGCCAATCTGCCTGAAGATCACACCATCTTCATCGCTGGCAATCCGATCAAGCTGCCCGTGGCTCCAGTCCTTCGCTGGATCGCCGCCGGCATCTCCCTGCTCATCGCCCTTGCCACGGCTGCCGCCATGCAGGCGCAATGGAATACCCTCGCTCTCTACTGGTATTCCCCGCCCGCGATCCCAGGCTCACCTGGAAGCTTTCCCGACCCGATCTTCGACAGGTCGCTTAACTTCTATCTCTTTACCCTGCCCGCGTGGCAATTGATCGCCGGCTGGCTCCTGACGATGGCCGTGCTCACGCTTGTCCTCGCCGTGCTCTTTTTTCTTATCACCGGCGGCTCGCGCGCACTCAGCGGAAGTCTCCGTAACGTCACTCCGCTTCCCTGGCGCGCCCTCTCCTTCGCTGCCGCCGGCCTGCTCCTGGTCCTGGCTCTGCGCGAGTACCTCAGCCGCTTCGAATTGCTCTTTGAGCACCACACCATCTTCGACGGGGTTACCTACACCGACGCTCATGTCTCCCTCATCGGCATGCTGTTCATCTCCGCTGCTCTGCTCATCGGAGCTCTCATCGCCGCCGCCAACGCGTTCTTCAATCCACGCGGACGCATGCTCGTCATCGCTGTAGTTCCCGCTGTCGCCTGTTATATCGTCGTAGCCCTCGTCTCCTGGTATGTCACCAGCTTCCTCGTCAAGCCCAATGAACTCGTTCGCGAAGAGCCCTACATCGCCAACAACATTCAAATGACCCGAAAGGCCTATGGCCTCGACTTGTTTGATCAGCGCGAGTTTCCCGCCGAAACCACCGTTGGCGCCACCGACCCGGCCAACAACCAGCCCACGCTCCAGAACATTCGCCTCTGGGACGTGCAGGCCCTCAAAGACACCCTCCGCCAGATCCAGGAAATCCGCACCTATTACGATTTTCCCGACATCGACATCGACCGCTATCAAATCGACGGCGCCCAGCGCGAAGTCATGCTTGGCGCTCGAGAACTCAACGTCGACAAGCTCCCTGAAAGCAGCCGCAACTGGATCAACGACAAGCTCATCTATACCCACGGCTACGGCATCACCATGAACCCGGTCAACGGCTTTACCTCCGAGGGCCTGCCGACACTGATGCTCAGTAACATGCCCGTCCAATCCACGGTGCCAACCATCAAAGTCACTCGTCCCGAAATCTACTTCGGCGAAATGACCAACACCGACGTCTATGTCAAAACTCGCCAGCAGGAGTTTAATTACCCCGAAGGACAGAGCAATAACCTCACCACTTACGAAGGAAAGGGTGGCATTGAATTAGGCGGATTCCTCCGCCGCCTCTTCATCGCCTTCGATCGCGGAGATATCGCCAAGCTACCCTTCAGCGACGACGTGAACGCCGGCAGCCGCCTGCTCATGCGTCGCAACGTCCGTGATCGCGTTGCTGCCCTCGCTCCCTTCCTCACCTTTGATCAGGATCCCTACATCGTCGTCGGCGAAGATGGGCGCCTCTCATGGGTGATGGATGCCTTCACTTCTTCTGACACTTATCCCTATTCCGCGCACCGCAGCCTCGACAATCTTTCGCTCAATTACATGCGCAACAGCGTGAAAGCGGTCGTCGACGCATACGACGGATCGACAACGTTCTATGTCTTCGACTCTGCCGATCCCATTCTCGCGGCATATCGCACAATATTCCCGAGCCTCTTCAAAGACGCCTCAACCATGCCCGGCTGGCTGCACAAGCATGTCCGCTATCCCGAGCTACTGCTCAGCCTGCAAGCCGAAGTTTACGGCCTCTATCACATGACGAATCCTGAGGTCTTTTATAACCGCGAAGACCTGTGGACAGTCGCCACCGAAACCGGAATGGCGCAGGGCGGTGATCAGACTACACAACCCATGCAACCCAACTTTGTCCTCATGAACCTTCCCGGCGAAAGCGGGCTTGAATTTGTAGAGATTCTTCCCTTCACACCCGCCAATCGCAACAACCTTATCGGCTGGATCGCCGGCCGCAGCGACGGCGCGCACTACGGCACTTCGGTCGTTTACGACTTCCCGAAAACACGCCTCGTCGACGGGCCACAACAGATTGAAGCCCGCATCGATCAGAACGCACAGCTCTCCGGCCAGCTCACGCTTTGGAATCAGCAAGGCTCACACGTGCGCCGTGGCAGCCTGCTCGTCATCCCTTGCGGCCGCGCTCTGCTCTACGCCGAACCCATCTACCTGCAGGCCGAACGCAGCCCCATGCCTGAGTTGCGCCTCGTCGTGCTTGCCTTGCAGGATAAGCTCGCCTACGCCCCGACCTTCGAGGCTGCCCTCGCGTCCCTCTTCGGTTCTGGATCTTCCTCCCTCAGCGGCGTTGAAAGCTCAAACCCCGCGCCTGCATCGGGAGCGCCCGCGCCTTCTCATCCGGCCGTCGATCTCAAATCTCTTATCGCCCAGGCTGGCCGCGATTTCTCTGACTACCAACGCCTCACTTCGGCAGGCAAACTCTCCGAAGCCGGCCAGAAACTCGACGACCTGAAACGCACCCTCGACCAACTCAATGCCCTGCCCAAATAAACTGACATCTGGGCGCCCTATCCTTCCGCGGCTTCATTGCGGAAGGGTGGGAGAGCACGAACCTAACCTCTCGGGGTGCCCTCCCTACGCGCTCCTTGCGTAAGGAGGAAAAAAATCGTCTGCAATGTTCAATCATCACAGCGCCTCACGAACGCCTGCGCTAATCTTCGCCCTGTTATTTGAAGGACCGCCATGCCATCATCGCTGTTGCCCATTCACGAAATCGCGCAAAAGCTCACGCTCAACCCCGCTCAGTACGAAACGATCGGCGCCTACGGAGCTAAGCTCAAACTCGATCTGCTCAACAACCCCGCGTTCCCCGTGCGCGGCAAGCTCATCCTTGTCACCGCAACCACACCCACGGTCTCAGGTGAAGGTAAAACCGTCGTCTCCATTGGCCTTGCCCAGGGCCTCGAGCGCATTGGCCGCAAAAGCATCGTAACCTCCCGCGAGCCGTCACTTGGCCCTGTCTTCGGACTCAAGGGCGGCGCAGCGGGCGGCGGTTTGTCGCAGGTCGAGCCCAGCCAGAAAATCAATCTCCATTTTCACGGCGACTTTCACGCCATCACCGCCGCGCACAACTTGCTCGCCGCCATGATCGATGCCCTTCTCTTTCACGGCAACTCGCTCGATCTCGATCCGGCGCAAATCTCGTGGCCCCGCGCGCTCGATGCCAATGACCGCGCACTGCGCCGTATCGTGGTTGCAGTCGGCTCCAAAGGCGAAGGCGCCAATCGTGAAACCGGCTTCGTCATCACCGCCGCTTCTGAGATCATGGCCATTCTCGGCCTCGCCACCGGCCGCGCCGATCTTCGCCGCCGCATCGACTCCATCGTCATCGGCGTTTCGCGCCAGGGTCGTCCAATCACCGCGACCGACATCGGTACAACCGGCGCCATGATGGCTCTTCTCGCCGACGCGATCTTGCCGAATCTGGTGCAAACTACCGAAGGTACGCCCGCTCTTGTGCACACTGGCCCATTCGCCAACATCGCGCACGGCACAAGCTCTGTGCTCTCGCAGCAAATGGCGCTTCGTCTCGCCAACTACGTTGTGAACGAAGCCGGCTTCGCTTCCGAACTTGGCGCAGAGAAATACTTCGACATCGTCATGCGCTCCTCCGGCATTCCTCCCTCGGTCGCTGTCCTTGTTACCAGTGTCCAGAGCCTTCGCGGCCAGGGCAATGGTTCGCTTAATCAAGGCTTTCCAAACCTCGCGCGCCACATCGCATCCCTGCGTAACTTCGGCGTTCCCGTGGTCGTGGCCATTAACTACTTCCCCGCCGACAAACCGGACGAACACGAGCAAATCGCCGCCGAATGTGCACGCCTCTCAGTCCCTTGCGCCGTTGTCGAAGCCTTCGCTAAAGGCGGCGCGGGCGCAGCCGCATTGGCCAAAACCGTCGTCGAGGTAATCGACGCGAATCCCGCGCCCGACGTGCATCCCGTCTACGCGCTCGACCAATCATTCGAAGAAAAGATCACAGCGGTCGCTACCCGCGTCTACGGCGCCGCAAGCGTTTTCTTCAGCCCTCAGGCCCGCGCCAAGCTCGATCGCTATACCGAATGGGGATTCGCCGCATTGCCGGTCTGCATCGCCAAAACACAGTACTCGCTCACTGACAATCCGAAAATCTTTGGCGCCCCCACCGGCTGGACGCTCAACATCACCGACGCATCGCTCTCCGCCGGCGCAGGCTTCATCGTCGCCGTCGCCGGCAACATGATGCTCATGCCGGGCCTCCCCAGCAAACCCCGCGCACTCTCCATCGACGTTGACGAAGACGGAACCATCGTTGGCGTCTGACACTTTATCGGTTGGAGTAAGAAGAAGCAGGGTGCCCCATCCAACGCGCTCTTTGCGTTGGGTGGGGCACCACTGACGTCAATCAGACAAGCGTTGGTCTCAGCGCAGATGGCTATAGAAACGTAATACTCCCCGGACTTCCCACCGCGGTGTACTGCCCCGTAAACACCAGCGCCCCCGTCGTCCGATGAATCCTGAAGCACGTGATCGAATCGCCCTTCCGATTGCATGCGTACAAGAAGTTCTCCGTCGGGTCGATCCGGCACTGCCCAGGATAATCACCCAGCGTAGACGTCTCGCCAGTCCACTTCAGCAGCCCGTCCGCTCCAACCGCAAACACAGCAATCGTGTCGTGCAAGCGGTTGCCGGCATACACAAACTTCCCATCCGGGCTCACTAAAATCTCCGCCGCAAAACTCGTTCCGCCAAACCTCTTCGGCAAAGCTGAGATCGTTTGCTTTGCCGAAAGAGTCCCCGTCTCCGCCGCGTAATCGAACACAACAACCGTCGACGCCTCTTCCTGAATCGCATACAACCATCGCCCATTCGGATGAAAAGCGAAATGCCGCGGCCCATCACCGCTCGGCATAGCTTCAAAGTTTGCACCGTCGGCAAGCTTCATCGTGCCCGTTTCCTGGTCAAACCGATAGGTGTAAATCCGATCCTGCCCCAGGTCTGTCGCCAGAACAAACTGTCCCTTCGGATCGGGCGCAATCATGTGCGCATGCGGCGCATCATGGCCGCTCGCCGCAAAACTTCCCGCAGGCGCATCCTTCGCAGTCGAAGCGCCCACATGCCCGCTGTCTCGATGCACATCCGAAGCGGCTCCCAGGCGTCCGTCCGCCTGAATGGGAAACACCGCCGTCGTACCGCCCCCATAATTTGCAACGAATGCGTACTTCCCCGCAGCATCGATGCTCAAGTAGCACGGCCCCGCACCTTCCGAACTAACGACATTCAGCGCCGTCAAATCGCCGCTCTCACGCTCAATCGCAAACGCGCTCACCGATCCGCTGCTGCCGTGAAAATCGCTCACTTCATTCACCGCGTACAAAAACCGCTTCGACGGATGAATCGTAATCCACGATGGATCGGTTGTCTTCGCGGCCAGCGTGCGCTGCGTCAATGCGCCCGTAGCCGCATCCATCTCGAACCGATAGATCCCCTCGCCATTGCTGCCGCTTCCCGGCTCCCCGGTATACGTCCCCACGTAGGCAAAAATCTTCTTCGATTTGACCGCCATCTGTGCCATCGCCAGCACGGTATGCGCGAAGCTCATAGCGGCCGCGCCCTTGAGAAACACACGCCGGCTCACTGCATATTCCGATTTTGAATTGTTCATTGCGTCCACCATTGATTTCAAAACTCCTCCGCCCAACCCGTCCCTTGCGGGTCGCCGTCACACCACAAACGACAAGCCCGTCGTCAGAATCAGCGCCACGACGGAGATGATCGTTTCGCAAACCGACCACGTCTTCATCGTGTCAGCCACACTCATGTTGAAGTACTCCTTCACCAGCCAGAAACCCCCATCGTTGACATGCGAAAAGATCAAAGACCCCGCCCCAGTGGCAATCGCGAGCAGTTCTGGATGAACCCCCGTTGCGTGCAGCGCAATCGGCGCCACAATGCCCGCCGCCGTCGACATGGCCACTGTCGCCGATCCCGTCGCCAGCCGCATCAGGGCCGCCAGCAACCATGCCAGCAAAAGCAGCGGCACATCGCTATGCAGCGCCACGCCGATAATGGCCTGGGACACGCCGCTGTCCATGAGGATGCGCCCAAACCCTCCGCCCGCGCCCACCAACAGCGTGATGCTCGCCGTTGGCCCCAGGCACTCGTTGCTGAATCGCAGAATCGTCGCGCGCGTAAACCCCCGCATGCGCCCCAGAGTGTAAAAGCTCAGCAACACACCGATCAGCAAAGCTATGTCGTCATTTCCGATCAGGCGCAACGTCTCATTCCAGGGGCTGCCCGGCGCCGCAATCTTATCCGCCCAACTCCCCACCAGCATCAGCACAACCGGAAACAGAATCGTGAAAAGCGTCAACGAGAAACCGGGCAGGCTGCGCTCCAGGCCTTCATCGACAAACTGCGCGGCCATCGGATTATCCGCCGCCAGCCGAATATGCGGAGCAATCAACTTGGCATACAGCGGTCCCGCGATCACTGCCGTCGGCAACCCCACCAACAGCGCGAAGAAAATAGTCTTGCCCACGTCGGCCTTGTAAATCGTCGCCGCCAGCAGCGCAGCCGGATGCGGTGGCACCAGGCCATGCACCACCGATAGCCCCGCCACCATCGGCAGACCCACAAGAATCAGCGAAGTCTTCGTCCTGCGCGCCACCGTAAACGCAATCGGAATCAGCAGCACAAAGCCGACCTCGAAAAATGCTGGCAGGCCGACGACGAGCCCGATCACCATCATTGCCCAGTGAACGCGCTTCTCTCCGAACAGCCCGATCAGCGTGTGCGCAATCTGGTCTGCTCCTCCCGACTCCGCCATCATCTTGCCCAGCATCGTGCCCAGCGCAACAACAATCGCAATATGCCCCAGCGTCGCGCCCACGCCCGCTTCGAACGAGTGAACGATAGTTGTGAGCGGCATGCCGGCC
>Ga0182016_10001441_pt1 | contig 28993 bp, 27 predicted proteins | sample 712S2MmetaG_FD_120491 | JGI IMG/M metagenome (GOLD analysis project Ga0182016, IMG submission 120491) | Permafrost microbial communities from Stordalen Mire, Sweden - 712S2M metaG | ecosystem: Environmental > Terrestrial > Soil > Wetlands > Permafrost | place: Sweden: Stordalen | collected...
ATCAGGTCCATCTGGTGCTGACGGTTTGAGTATATCAGGTCCATCAGGTCCATCTGGTGCTGACGGTTTGAGTATATCAGGTCCATCAGGTCCATCAGGTCCATTTGGTCCATTTGGTCCATCTGGTCCATCAGGTCCATCAGGTCCGTCAGGTCCATCAGGTCCATCAGGTCCATCTGGTGCTGACGGTATGAGTATATCAGGTCCATCCGGTTCGGCAGCACCAATGTTTATTAATTGGAATAGTGGTGGTTATATGCCCAGGACAAATAATACTTATTTATTACCAAATGGTATAAATGCTATACAAAATCAAACTCAAATATATATGCCGAAATCAGGAACATTGTATAACTTGAATGTGGGATTAAGTGCTGCACCGAATACTGGACCTACAGGACCAGCTACTAGAACTTTTACAATATACGATGGTCCGAGTCCAGGAGGTGCGACGTCTTTATCTGTTATGTTCTCGGGAACAACAACATCACTTATAAATAATACAAATACTGTATCAGTCACTCAAGGTGATTTAATTTCCATATATACTTCAGTAAGTGGTCCAAGTGGTCCATTAGATTCCATTGGATATGCTAGTGTACAATTTGCCTAATAATTTAGTTAAACGAAAAATCAAACTATAATCCGTGATATATATATACATATAAATATATGTCATTATACCGTAAACGCGACAGCACTTCTTAGTTGAAGTTTAACAGCCGTTGTATCGGCAAGTATTGTATTTTCTTAATTTTAAATAAACTAAAAACATTCATGTATATACCACAAAAATTTTTAAAATATACATATATGTGTATAGATATATACATACATGTGCACTAATTGTTTTTCAATTTGTGATAAAATAAATCTACTAGATAAACAAATAAAATCAACTGAACAATTAATAGATTCAACAATTAAATCAATTGAACAAATATCAAAAAATGATGATATTGATTCTGATACAAAAAAATTACTAACACAAACTTTGGCCTCATTTATTCAAAGCTTGACCACTGAGTTACTTACGATGATTGCAATATATTATACTTATGTTCGTGATGCTGAAATGTGTAAAAATTGTGATGGTTGTGGTTTTAAAGAAGTAAATTATATTGATTATAATAATAGCAAACAACCATATCAACGTAAACCATGCAAAAAAAATTAAAATTATTTAATTAAATGATGAACTTATTAAAAATGAACATTAATACACGAACCGTATAAAAAAATTACAATAATTATAATTTCATATATAAATAAAAATTTTTTTTATACAAATTATATTCATCATTTCTACACATAAATATATTTTGTATTTTTTCTTCATTTTCTGTAATTATTTGATTTATTACCGCAATTAATTCATTTAACCAATCATACGCATTTTTGTATACGTCTTCTTGTAAAATTCTAATAATACTATAGCCATTATTATTGGCATATTTCATTTTAATGAAATCTGATTGTTGTTGTGACGCTGGTGATTTCCAATTAAACACCTGCTCGAAATGCTGTTGTCCATCGAGTTCGATAATTATCTTATGTTCTTCAATGCAAAAATCAAAACAAAAATGTCTATTTTTATCACTTTTTAAATCATCGAATTTCTTTTGCCTTTTTAATCCAGGATAAAATTCTATTAACTTGTCGTATAATTTTTTCTCGGTTTTATTTTTACATGTTGGACACCAACACCCACATGATACGTACCTTATTTTTGTTTGAAAATTGGTATTACATCCATCACAATAAAATGTACCAAACTGTTCTGTAAATTTAAAAAAATTTCTAGGCTTTAATAATCCGCTTTGAATATAAAATTTAGATTTTTCATGAGACGCGAATGATTTAGTATAACAATTTATACAATCATCATTATCACATAATTTTTTATTGTTGCAAAATAAACACCCTCCACCACTAGTAATTGAAGCCGGTGTAGTTGTATATACATGTTTACATTTATCGCAGTTAAATGATACAAGAAAAATACTATTTTTAAATATTTTATTTGCAGTTAATCCGGCTTCTACTATCATATATTTTGATTTTGGATTACTTGCAAATGATCTGCAATAACAATAAAGACAATCTTCATCACTACAAAACAATATTAGTGCGCAAAAGGGACACCAATTTCCATTGTAAACATTATTTATTTGACTTTTAAATTCATGCAAACAAAAATCACAATTAAAAATATATTTTTTTTGTGAACACCTAAAACTTCATATGGTTTTAATTCATTTTTATCTGACCAATATTTAGCTTTTTTATGTGTTGCAAATGATTTTTCAAAACAAAAATTACATTCTTTATCACCACATAATCGACTATTAGAACAAAAAGGACACCAATATCCATTATTTATATGTAATAAAACAGATTCAAATTCGTGATTACATACATTACAATCAAATTTATATTTTGTATCATTCGAACCCTTAAATAATTGATATGGTTGCAATTCATTTTTACTACTCCAATATTTTGCTTTTTCGTGTGATGCAAATGATTTCAAATAACATTGATTACATTTTATATTATCACATAACGCATAATTACTACAAAATTTACACCAACTTCCTGCATTTATTGCCATTGGAGAAGTAATTATTTCATGTTTACATACATCGCAATCAAAAATATATTTTTTATCAGAACCTCTAAAGACTTGACGAGCAGTTAATTTATTTTTTTTTGACCAACATTTTGATTTTTCATGTGATGCAACTGTTTTGACAAAACAATAATTACATTTTTTAGTGCAAACTTGTTGATTACAACAAAAATAACATTGTGTTTCATGACAAAATTTGTATGGTGACATTTTATATTCATGTTTACATTTATCACAATTAAACAAATATAATTCATGTGATGACTGAAATACTTCCATTGGTTTTTTTATATTTTTTTTTGACCAACATTTAACTCTTTTGTGTGATGTCATACTTTTTTGAAAACAATAATTGTATTTTTGCAATTAATTTTATTTTCAATTTTTTGAAGTAAATTTATAGAGTAAAAAGCTGTATCGTATTGTCAATAAATTCAGGTTCGTTGGTACTTATTTTCAAAATTTTATTATTAATATTATTTACCGTCATATACCATCCGTCATACGCCCCACATCCAAGTTCATTTCCATTTATGTGTAAAAGCGACATTTTTTCGAAAAAATATGTGGTAAAATGTGATCCCCCTCCTTGTGTACAAATATAATTGTCACAATTTGCATAAATCATTAGTTTTAGTTCGTTGTATGAATAATTATGTTTTTCAAGAAGATCATCAAATATTATTACTTTATTATTATATTTGGATTTTATTAATTCAAAATCTTTCAAATCTTCTGTTATCATATTACTGTCTTCTGAATATCCCTTCGTGTTTAATATATTCTTTTTATTCGATGGTCTGATGTATATTATTTGATATTTATCAACTAATCCAGACAAAATTTTATCCAGAACAGATTCCTTAATAAAATTTATAGGAAATAGATTCCATTCAATATTGTATTTATTATGTATTATCAATAATGGCTTGTCATATTTAAATATGTTATTTTTATATATTTGTTTATATGGGGGTGCCAACCAAAATCTTTTATCGAACTCTTTAACATGTTCATCATTGTTCACAACTAAATATCTTTCTTTGGGGGTAATCCATTTTCTTGGTTTATTTTTTTCAATGATATTTTCTGGTTTCATGAAATAATAAAAAGGTTTCATTCCCTTGTAAGTAGTTATTTTATTATCAAACAATAACCCATTTTCATGTAAATAGTAATAATACGGTACATATAGAATAATTTCATTCCCAAATTCGTTTACTACTTCTAATTGTTTGTTGTTACATAACCTCATTTGATTTGAACCAATATTTTTCCAATGTTGTTCAGCTTCATTGGTTTCTATTTTGTCATCATTTTCACAGTTATTTATATCAGGATTTAATTCAACATAATCTTTCCAATTAAATAGATTATTTATATTTGTATGCATATTAATAATTATATTATTTTAGTATAATTATTTTAAGTAAATATCCTCATAAATGGTTTCAATAAAATGTTCAATTTTAATAAAATACTTATGCAAACAATAATTTTGTATTATTCACAAATGCTTTATCATTGGTTGCGACCTTTATTATTTTATTTTTCATGTCATTTCCCTTCAAATACCAACCAGTATACGCACCTCTTTCTAATTCTCTTCCATATTTATGTAAAATAGACATTTTATCGAAAAAATAGATTGTGAAATGTGATCCACCTCCTTGTGTGCAAACATAATTATCACAGTTTGCATATATCATGAGTTTTAATTCGTTGTATGAATAATTATGTTTCTCGAGAAGATCATCAAATATTATTACTTTATCATTGTATTTTGATCTTATTAATTCGAAATCTTGTAAATCTTCTTTTATCGTGTTATGATCTGTTGAAAAACCCTTGGTATCTAATATATTTTTCTTATTTGATGGTCTGATATATATTATTTGATATTTGTCAACTAACATTGATAATATATCATCCAAAACAGATTCATTAATAAAATTTATAGGAGCTGTATGCCACTCTATGTTATATTTATTGTGTATTATCAATAAAGGTTTATTGTATTTGAATACATTGTTCTTGTAATGTTGCTTATAGGGAGGAGGAATCCAAAATTTATAATCAAAATTATCAATATGTTCATAATTATTTACTATTAAATTCCTATCTTCTGTCGCAATCCATTCTCGTGGTTTATTTTTTTCAATAATATTTTCAGGTTTTACGAAATAATAATAAGGTCTCATCCCTTTGTATGTTGTTATTTTATTGTCAAACAATAGTCCTTTTTTATATAAATAATAGTAATAAGGTATATATAGCACTAGCTCATTACCGAACTCATTAATTACTTCTAATTGTTTTTTATTACATAATCTCATTTCTTTTAAACCTATATTTTTCCAATGATTAATTGCCTCATCTTTTGTTTTAACGTATTTTTTAATATCCGGATTTAAATCAATGTAATCTTTCCAATTAAATAAATCCTTCGGTGTTTTTGCGTTATAATATGATTCAATCTCTCTTTGAGTTGTTATGTAATATATAAGGCACATGACGAATAGAAAACATATAACACATATAATATACATTACACCGGTATTTAATGAGTTCATGTAATTATTCATTTTATATTTATGATATAAAATAATGAAACTAAATGGAAAAAATAAATTAAATTAAATTAAATTAATCAGACCAATTAAATTAGTCAGCTTGACCAATAAGTCGTAAAGTACTCTCTATCTCCCTCTAAGAATTTTACAACTGGTTCATATGTCAAATCATCATATGATTCTTTCTTTAAAAATCTTGATCTAATTTCTGTCGATGAAATGGGCACTTCGCGAGGATCAACAAAAATACCGAATCTGTCGGATTTGATTTCGGATACTTCAACTGGATCCCATAAATTGGGTGTATCAATCGATTCGAATACATCGCGCCCACACAACATATAAATATGATAATCTGGATACAATTTCTCAAAATCAACCATAGAATGATATGTGTTCGGTTGGACATCTTTAGTGAATTCGAGATCACTGACTGTAATATCGGGATTCTGTTGTTGTTCGAGAATTTTTTTAATAATATTGTATCTTTCTTTTTTGATAAGGAATCTTTTTTTGTACGAATCACAAACAGGTAAAATTACAATTTTGACTTCATTGTCTGGTTTGCGAACTAATTCATAAAGTCTTTGGGCAGTAAAAAGATGACGTCTATGAAAAGGAGAAAATGATCCGGGATAGATGATGAGTGATTTAGAATGAACATTGATTTGTGCTCCTTCCTCAAGCCAAAAGACTGTCATTATTGTCAAGATTTATTTAGTATTATTTATTTAATAAATCGAATATATAAACAAATATTTGATCAATTTTTTTAATCATCAAAAAATATCATCATTTTTTAATCATCAAAAAATATCATCATTTTTTAATCGAAATTTCTATCTACTAATTTTTTTTCCCCAGTATGCAATTCAAATTTGTAGTCGACTGTTGAGCAATCGATTATTATTTCGAATGGTTTTATTACATAACTATTTGGTACATCGGAATCTTTTTCACTGATCGTAACATCATTTTCAAAATGCAGTGCAAATAAACATGTTGTATCATTTATTTTGTGTTTCACCATGTTAATCGTAGAATTCAATGGATCTATTGAATTCCATGTATAAGTATCGTATGCGGTTTTCAATTCTATTTTATATACTTCTTGATAATTCATGGCTGTTTGTTCCATTTCTGCTGTATGCTCATTAAATTTCAGTTTAATTAATAACATATTAATTTTTTTACTATTTGTCATTCCAATAATTCTACGCGTTAATTCATTGTCGATAAATGAATAGTTATGTGAGTATACTTCATAAATTTTTTGTGCATAAATTGTTGCGTTTGGAACATCAACATCACGAATTACTCTATGTTTTTTATATTTGAAACTTAGATTGTCTATAACAAAATCATGACACGGTACTTTGTATTTAATTCTCCGTGCAAAATAGTAACCTATATTTTTAATGGATCTACTGCAAATACTTGGGATATCAAACAAAAACAGTGGAAATCCCGACCCATAATATCCTTTTATAAAAAATATATTGAATAATTCGATAGGGATTTCGATAGTGTTATTCGTTATTTTAATTCTTCTATTATTTTTATTATTTTTAATTTTATTTTTAGTTTTATTAAAAATGTTGCCGATTATTATTGATATTCTATAAATTTCATTTGATTCGTTGAATTTACCATCAGCAACTATACCGGTTTGAATCGAAATTGTTTCATCTGAATCTATTCCATTGATTTCGTTTTCTATTTTATTTTTATGAAGTAAAGTATTTGGAATTTTATGTGTAATGATGAGTGTCAAATCTGACAATACGACATGTTCCCACGGAATTATAAAATTAGACGTTTCAACAACATCGTAATCAATTGCATCATAATACGATTCATTTTGTATATCATTACATTGTTCTACTTGATTTGTTTCATCATCATCATAATAAATATCACGGTACATATAAAATACTATAAAAATATTATAAAAATATTATAAAAATATTATGAAAATTATCACATATATATAAATTAATTTGATTTAATTATGAATAGATCAAACTTCAAAATTCAAATTTTTTAGAAATTTGCTTGAAATGATCTGCTAGCAAATCAAGTTCCTCATTAATTTCTTGTTTAACCAATTTTAATTGTACTTTATCGTCATCAGTAAGTTTATTATCATCAATTGATCTGAGTCGTTTATATTCTTGTCCCAATTTAATTTGTTCGTATAATGGAAATCCGTGTTTATGAAATATTTGACATAATTCTTTGTTATTTATTTGATTGTATTGCCTGGAGTATTTTGCGTATTTTAGTCTGTTCTCTTTTGATTCTTTAATATGCCCTACGCCTGTTATATTATCATCTTGAAATGCAGATATAACAGCACATACACACGAGTAAAGATTCATTCTGTACCAACTTTCAGTGTGCATATCACTAATTGACATACTAATAGGATAATTTACATTAAAACGCCCTGATGGTGTCAAAAATCTTATTTTGGGTGGTAACTTAGGAAAATTATGAGGTAATTCAAATGAAATAAAATATTGCCCATTTTTGTATTCTGAATCGTTGTGACCGGTATATTCCACATATAAAATTTTTGTAGAAAAATCAAAACATACTCTAATGTTCATATTACCTTCGAACGGATCTTTGAAAGCGCTTTCATATACTTCATACAAGATTTTGCTCATTATAAAATTATTTATTTGTATTTTTTTAACTAGTTATTACATATTCTTATTTGTCTTAGTATATTTAAAGATCAATTTTATTATTAATTATTTATTAATTATTTATTAAAAAAATTGATAAATAAAATAAATATACAATATTATATATAATTATCGAAATAAATTATCTAGGTACAAATGACAACACCTAATCAAAATACATATTATGGTCAAAATCAACAATTTCCACAAAATATATATCCCCCTCAATATGTGCCTCAAACTCTTCCTTATAATGTTGACTATGTTCTACAAGAAAATGCACGTCTTAAAATAGAGGTTCAACAATTACAGGCTAAAATTTATCAACTCGAAGCACAGCTCGGTATGTTTAATCCAGTTGTTATTAATCAACCTGTTCAAACCGTTCCCATTGTAGTTAATCCTCCCTTATTTTCTCCCATGGGAAATAATTATTGTACAATTTGTGGAGTAACTGCATTCGGGACATGTGCCGGTAGACCATATGGGCGTCAATGTGGTATGTATTATTGTAGAAACCATATGAACTCTAGATGGCATAATGGCAATGAATATTTTCTTTGTGGTGGTTGTTATGATCATCATAGATATCATAGACATGAGGCTGACTGTATTGTTCAGTAAAACTAAACAAATTTATTTATAAAACTTATTGATTTTCTATCCAGATGCGTCCTGATTGTCTTGCATCACATAGTGGATTATGTTTAGGTAATTCGTCGTTGTTTCTTTCATAAGTACCGACGGGATCTTTTCCTCTCGCTAATAATAATGTACCAAGTTCATGTAATGGATACGGTCCCAGCCATTGCCTATGAACTAAATCATCTAAAATACAAGTTCTGAAAAATCCAGATTCGCATGGACTACCGCAATCACTTATGACAATCATATTCGGATATTTTTTTTTAGATTCTATGTAAAAATCCCAGAAATGATCACGTAGATCTAGTAAATTGTCACAATTTATCGGATCTAATGTCGGGATTACATGTTCTTCTATCCATTTAATATTATCAAATAAATTATTATAATTATTATTATTTATATTATGGTCGGCACGTAAAAATAAATTGTCTATTTCATTACCTGTTTGATCCATAATGGAAACGCCAACACTGAAAACATCGCCGTATAGTCCTACACATTCGACATCAATACTGAATATATATTTGTTCATTTTTAAATTTATTTAATTAATTACACTATTTGATTATTTTGTTATTTGGTTATTTATTTACCTATTTTAAGATCAATTTTTAATTTATATTATATTATAATATAAATTAAAATTATGCAATTTGTATTTGTATCTTCTTTTCTTGAGGAAATTTAGAAAGTAATGCTGTAAGATCAGTACCCAAAACTTCTTCCATATTTTGAATCATTTTCTCGTTCAATTTATGAAATTTCATGAAATCCATACCCTTTAATGTTTCTTGATATTTTTTATAATCTGGAAAATCTCCTGCTGGAATTCTATATTTTCGTTGAAGTTTTGTAAAAATATCTCCTAAATTTGCGATTAATTCAACTTGAGCTTTTTCCTTGCCAAAAAATGGCATTTGTTCTTTTAAATAAGAAATAATATAGGCATGTACTTTGACCATTCTAGATCTTTTAACTAATTCATTTACTTTTCTTATAACTCCATTTGCAGGTAGTGATCCCAAATCATTCATTAAATCATTTTGCTCTTTCTCGAATAAATCCTGAAACTCTTTATTTTGATAGGGTTCATTCCAAAATGATCCGACATAAATTTTTACTGCTTCTGGACTTTTAATAACTTTGCCTAAGGACCACATCAATGCACCGTAAACTCTCATTAGTTGTTGACTGTTCATTGAGTCTGCTTTGTTTAAAATTACTCTTATTTTTTCTCCATGTCCTTTCAATGATTCAATAACAGTTTTAAATTCATCTGATATATCCAATTTATGTGCATCAAATAGCAATATTATCATATCAGATCTTTCTGCAAACCATCCACAAACTTTTGGAAACTCATATGCCCTCTCTAGCCTCTGCTTCTCGCCTGATAATATACCCGGTGTATCAATCAAAGTAATATTTTCTAGGAGTGGTGAAGGCACCTCTGAACTTTGAAAATGACCTAAAAATCCTCCACCAAAAATTTCTAATCCTCTGAAAGGTTTTTCAGAATCCACTGCCAATGCATGACCAGGTGTTTGTCTTTCATCTGGTCCGTTCATTATTGCTATAAATTTATCCGTTGTTGGTTCATTACCTATATGAGATCCAGGATACGATTTTTGTAAAATGTATTCAATAAATGTGGTTTTTCCAGTCGAATATTGTCCCACAAGTAAAATCATTGGTTTTGCTTCAAAATCACTTTCCCTCATTATTGGTGAATGAAAATCAGCAAATTTATAATATTCTTCGACTGGTTTGATTTTACTTTGATAAATTTTTTTTAATCCATCTATCACAGATGATATCTTTTTAAGATCAAGCTTGTGCCTCATCAAAATATAATATATTACATTATTTTTAAAATAAATTGAGATAGTAAGTTAATCAATTTTTTTATCCATTTTTTTTGCAAAACATTTTATGTGTTGTTTATGTTTATAAAATTTGAATTTTATTCATATTTATTCAAATTCAATACAAATTAATCGATATTATCACTTGCATAAAATATGGAAGAATCGTATTATGATACGACAAATTATGAAACAGTTACAGCAAGTAATTATTGGTTCATCGGAATAGAGTGGGAACCTGTTGTTTTAACTGATTTTGTGTTAATACTAGAGAAACCATGATGATTTTAATGATATAAAATATGTTTATAAAAAAATTTGTAAATCTAATCTGCCATTTATTAGAGCAAAAATGCAAGACGACAGTGAATGTATTTTATTAAATGATATAACTCATTGTAACTCAATATTTTTAATTGATAAAAAAATTAAAATAACAGACGACACCATAGAAGTACCGTTAATAATATTTAATATGTTTAAAGTAGGAAATTATTCTGGAAATGGCTTCCCACTGGGTCTATTTGATGTTCAGTGTATACAAATACATAACATGTGTTATATCGCACATGAAATAAAAAATGATTCAAATTACAGTATAAGATACAAAAAACACAAACTGATTTATGATGTACCCAAAAATATAGACATTTCTTCACAACAATGTTGTTATATATCCACATATTTTGATGCACGAACTAGTTTAAGTTTTTCCTCACGCACTGTTGACATCATTGTTGGATCCATAGTAATAATACTCATGATAGGCTCTAAAAACATTAGTAATAGTTTAGAAAACAGAGTAGTTGAACAAATTGAAGTAGTTAACGGAAATAATTCACATGTATGGAAAGAATTTAATGATGACGACATAATAAAAAGAAAATATAAATATGGTAATGATCTGTATATTATTAACTTAAAAGAGCCGTTGGAAATAAAATCTTGTTCACCATTGCAAATTAATTGTAATATACGTCATCGGGAGGATAGTAGACCGTACGGATATATATATGTCATTTGCGACCAAAAATATGACCACGATAATGGAAAGTTTCCATCTATTCCACATTCTTTTTACTAGTTAATTGAAAAATTTGAAAAATAATATCATGGTAAACTCCATTAAATTTTGGATATTAACTATAATCAGATCGAATAGATCAAGACCAAGCGTATAAAGAACCAAACAAAATGGCTACCCATAAAGGACATCTGAAGAACACTTACTACGAGGCAATCAAAAAAGGTTTGAAAATTTATGAAGTTAGAGTTAACGATGACAAACGGAAGAAAATAAAAGAGGGTGATGAATGGATTTTTGAAAATGATGAAAAACCAGAACAACCTAAGTTAATCACAAAAATCGCTGAAGTTAAAACTTACAAAACGTTTGAGGAAGCAATCAAAGAAACCGGAGTGAGTAAACTATTGCCTGAAATCACATCTGATGATGTTGGTATTGAAATTTATGAATCATTTGAACATGACGAAGGAACATACAAAAAAGGCGCAGAGAAGTTTGGAGTTGTAAGGTTTAAGTTAGATGTAATAAGGTAATATATTTTTTATTAGTTTTTAAGTTTTTAATTTTTTATTTTTTTATTTTTTTATTTTTTCACCTCATTGCCGTATTAATTATAAATAATATAATATATCAAAATAGAAACAAAAATTAAAATTAAAATCCATGAAACCTTGGTTTGCGCCGAATGACGAAAAAATGTTTTACAAATATTTAGATAAAGCCGAAAATTATTTTGAATATGGTTCAGGTGGATCCACATTTCAAGCATCTATAAGAAAAAATATTAAAAGTATATATAGCATTGAGAGCGATTTAGAATGGCACAATAAATTAAAGGATTTGATAGAAGATAAAGAACGTATATCGTTTATATATTGTGATATGAAAACACAACCTAATACATGGGGACATCCAGGTAGTTCCAGTACATTGGAAGATTGGATAAATTATAGTAATGCAATGCGTAATTTAAATAAATCAAATAATTTAATGAAAAAAATAGACTTGATACTAATAGATGGAAGATTTAGAGCAGCTTGTTGTCTTAAATGTTTTGATATTGTAAGTGATGATTGCTATATTATATATGATGATTTTCTAGATAGACCAGAATATCATATTGTATTAGACTATTATGATATCATTGAAAAAACACAAGACGAAAGAATGGTTATTCTCAAAAAGAAACAATGTACGGGGCCTTCTTCAGATTTGATAGAACAATATGAAAAATTACGAAATTAATTTGATTATTTACTTACAGTCTTTTACATCTTTTGCAAATGTTGTCTGATTATTTACAATTCTATTGGATCTAATTAATCCTTCACTTTCTTTTTCAGCGATATTAAATGGATGATTATCTGGATCAAGTAAATAGGCAATAACATGGTCCGGTTTGTTTCTGAATTGCATAAATTGAGTCATAATGTATGCTGGACTAAATGTTTTTTCACTAATTTGTTCTAAGAGTTCTTGGTCACAGTTTTTATTAAAAAACAGTCTATAAATATCGCCAATTTGTTCACGCGAACAGTAATCGAAATTATATTTTTTATCAATACGACCTGGACGAATTAATGCTTCGTCTAGTTCTTGTGGTCTATTTGTTGTCATTATAAGTATACGTCCCTCGCATTCATTCACACCATCCAATGCATTAAGAAGACCGCTCAGTGTTATACCTTGTTTTTGATTTTTAGTTTCTGATTTATTAGAATTAGATTTTGATTCGTCGCCTCCCTCATGATTATTTTGATTATTTTGATTATTTTGATTATTTTGATTATTTTGATTATTTTGATTATTTTGATTATTTTGATTATTTTCTTCTTTATTTTGATTTTGTCCTCTTTGTTTTGTAATGGTTGAAGCACAATCAACATCCTCAATTACAAGAATGGTTGATGAATAGTCAATACCAGTCAAAAGAGTATAAAGATCACTGTCACTAGCAATATCATTGAGGATAAGATAATGAATATTGCGTTTGCAATAATTTGAAATACCTTTAATTACTGAAGTTTTTCCACAACCCGGCTTTCCGTATAACAAATAACCACGTGTATATGGCATACCAATTTCATGATACCAATCTTTATTATCAACAAAAAAATTAATATCATCCATTAAATCTTTTTTTATTTCTCGTGGCAAAATAACGGTATCAATTTTACGTCTATTTTTTAAAGGTTTTGCATTCCATCTGTTACCACTGTTCTGGTATAGAGTTGGTTGCCATTTTTGTCTTCTGACATTGAGGACATATTTTTGTACACAATGAAGTGTGAATTCATTTAAAATATCTCTCTTTTCATCTTGTGAAACATATGTAGTTAAAGTAATAATACGATTTTCTTTTTTTCTTTCCTCGTCGCCGTACACGGTAATGAGTTCCGATGATAAGGTATATATAATATAATGCCCTTCAAATTTAATTGTTTTTTCAGTCAGTTTCCCTATGACTTTGTTAAGATTGATAACATCTTCTATATTTGTTTCTGCTGTGAATTTCTTGTCGTATGTGTATCGTACTGATGGTTCTACACTGAAATCAACATATTGTGAATCTGTTAAAAAGAAATAGACCGGTTCATATAATTCATTTATTTTTTTTTCGTCTGTTATGTAACTCACAGTGACTGTCTTAATTATTTTTTTCTCTTCTTTAACTAAATACATTTTAATTTTTCGATACAAATTAAGAAAAAAATAGTATATCGAAAATATTGATATATCGGAAAGAGAAGCAAATATTTTTGATACATTATTTACAACAACAACACTTATCAAAGAAATAATTATTGCATCAACTATCGGATTTCCTGATTTGAAAATATTAAATAAACTCATATTTAAAGCTTGATTTATTTGATATGATGGATCCATTTAAGTTCGTGTAATATTATTATTATAAATAAATAGTTAATTGAGGCTAGTATATTTATCATATCAATTTTTTAAATAAAATTGAATTTTAAAATATTCTATGGGTGTCTAATTTTATTACATATACAAAATTTATTTAGTAAATTAACATCCGTGTATTAAAATAAAATGTTCGACTTGATGTTTCAGTTAATGAAAAGTAAATTTACTCAACCATCAGTAACAGAAGTTAAGTTGTCACTAAAAGAACAGACAGAATTAAAAACAAAAATTACTGAATGTAGAAAAAAAGAACAAGATGAAATAAAAAAAACAAATGCTTGTAGAAACAGTATCTTAGAGGAATTCAAAAAAATATGTATTCAAACAGCTGATAAAGATGGAATTAAAAAAGAAATATTATTCACTGTATCAAATAATTTGTCTACTTGTGTTGATGATTCGGGTAGTGTTGTTGATCGCGTAATTAAAGCAATGCCGAATGATATCCTGAGATTATGTTTAGGAAATGATAAAACGGTCGATTTTAGAACTAATTATTCTAGAACATTTAATAACAGTAGAATCGAAATACATTTTAGAGCGATCTAGTTTTTAATTTTTTTATTTATTTTGATTTTTATAAACAAAATTTAAAATCTAAAATGATTCAAAAAATGCATCAGACGATGGTTCTCTTCCCAAAAACTTTTTAAGTGATTCGATCGACGGTCTTGATCCACCATAACTCAATATTTCTTTTTTGTATAATTCCCCCACAGCAAGATCCAGTTCATGATTAATAAATTTTGTGCGGAACATATCTTTTGCATATACCAAAGACCATAAATATCCGTAATATCCAGCAGCATATCCATGCATAATATGACCAAATGATGCAACCATATTTGTACCTTCAGTGACATTTATACCGACTGTTTCACAATAAATTTTTTCATATAGTTTTGCAAGATTTTCTGCATTTTGTTCTAACGTATTTGATTCTGATAAAATACTATCGAGATTACTTGAGTGCAAATACATATCATACAGTCCAAAACTTAATTGTCTAGCGTAATAACATCCTTGCAACATGTTTCGTTTTTTGTTTATTTTTTCTATAGTTTCATCATCCAAATCGACTGACATCAATTTCAGTGCAACCGGTCTATAACACCATTCCTCTAACATTTGTGAAGGTGTTTCCACAAAATCTCTCTCACATTTTGTTCCACTGAAGTGTCCTATTTCAACATTCGAACTAATACCGTGCATAACGTGACCGAATTCATGAAAATATGTTTCAACTTCACTAAAAGTTAGGTTATCACCTTTACCAAAATTACATGCCATACATGCTAAGGGTAGGTTTCCACTTGATTGACTAACAAATGGGAAAACCGCGGCATGTCCATACTTTCCCTCACGGGGGAACAAATCCAAATAGAAGTGACCTTTGATGAATCCAGTTTTAATATCGATAACTTGATAAAGTTTTACTTCTTCATGCCAAAATTTATGTCTATGTTGTTCACTGACTTCTTCAAATTTATAACCGAGTAGTGTTTCGTAAATATGGAACATACCATTTGTTACAACATCGAGAGGAAAATGTTTCCGCAATTCTTCTTCGTCGAGTTGAGAATTCCGTTCTGTATAAATTCTTGAATAATAAGCGACATCATATGTATGTATATTATCGATATTATCTTCTTTTGCAATATTTTCAAGTAGTTTGACGTCATTTTGAGATAATTGAACCATTCTTTCTTTTAGATTTGTTAAAAAATCTATGACAGTTTTTGTACTCTTTGCCATTCGTTTTTTCAATGCATAATCACTGTATTGTTCATAACCAAAAATTCTGGCAAGTTGTTTCCTTAATTGGAATACTTTAATACAAATTGGTATATTATCTTTTACGCAACGATTTCCAAAAGCATGAGCCATTTTTTTACGTGTTTCTCGATTTTTGCAGTGTTCCATAATAGGAATATAATCAGGATATTTCAAACTAACTTTATAAGTAGCCACGTCATCAGTATCGTTTGTAGTTGTAGTTAGACGCTTTGTCAAATAATTTTCTGGTAAACCAACTAAATCATTCGCTGTAAACACAAATGATGTATTTTCATTGTTTGTATTCAAATCGAACTTATTACATAATTCACTAATCTCCATTTTTATTTTCTTGACTTCTTCATAGGCTTCATCACTTAGATCGACACCACTAAGTTTATAATCGATCATTTTTTCTTCGATATATCGTCTGCGTTCGTCTGAAAAATTATCTTTTTCGGTAGGATATACATTTTCATAATATCGTTTAAACTGATTAAAAAGATCTTTTCTCATGGATTGATCAATAAAATATTTTGATAATTGAGTTTCAGCATCAGAACATTTTTGTCTAACATCTTTGTCGGTATGAAAAGAACTCATTTCAAAAATGCACATAATTTTACTTAGACTGTGATCTTGATCAATATCTGGTTGAATATAAGTATCCCATGTCAAATCATCTAATTTCAATAGATTGTCATTAAATGTTTGAATTTGTTCGATAATGTAGTCAGCAGTTTTTCCAATTGATTCAATAGTTACCTTAGAATAATCGATGTCCATTGTGTGTATTAAATATGTTGAATATGTTGAATATGTTGAATATGTTGAATATATAGTTTATTTTTAATATTATAAATTAATTTGTTGCATCTTTTATTTTCAATCTTTTATCTGTTTTCACAATCAGCAATAAATCTAACAAGTTTTGTCAATAATGGAGTCGGATTAGTTTTATCATGTTCCTCTAAATCAAAAATTATATCACCGTTTTGATAACTATTAGTTTTTGCCATTTGTTCACATGCCAAATTTCTACTTCTATTGGTGGTGTTTGTCACAACAATCACCTTCTTCTTGCCGTCAATGTTAATATGTACAAAACCAATATTATCATTTGATTTATTTTGTACATTGGAACTAAAATGACGAATTTTATTATCAATAATCCACGAACTGAATTGATTTATTCCCTTTTCTGGTTCCTCTGTAACTGATGTGAAAAGATCAGTTACCCGACATTTTTCGAATTCACCGTCAAAATCTATGTGATTATTCATTACTGTAAAGAGACGATTGGTATTATGTAAATTTTTGTAGTATAAATTCAGATATTGATCAGTACTTTGAGAATTTCCGAGAGTGGTAATCTTGGGTGGTTCGGAATACACTTCCCTACATGCAGATTCCATTGTAGATTGATGATGTAAGAATTTTTTACTAACTTCGTCAGGCGGAATACCAGTATCAAGAAATTTTGTCACAGTCGGTAAGTAAACAATGGGATCTTCATGAGGGTTTCTCAAAGAAAAAGACTTGTAAAGTTGCCTTGTACAATTTCTAATATTTGATGGGTATCTCCAAAGTGACATTCGTCTAAATTTATTTATCTGTGTGTTTAAATAATGAATTAATTAATTATTTGTATAATTAATTAATCTATCTTGTTGTTGTGAATTCAATTTTTAATTATTTTTAAACGAATGTCGTGACAGTAACAACATCACTGTTTGATGTAACGATACTGTTAGGTCCGACAAAATTTGTTACGGACCCATGTATCGGATCGAATAGAATATTATCAACAATTTCCATTATTTTGTGTTTTATTTCAGCTGCGTTAAAATTAGAATCCGAATCCGAATCTGAACCGAAATCTAATTCATCATTACGAATTTTACGATTAAAAGACATTCTTTAATATGCTTATATTATAAATTTACAAAATTATTTTAAATTGCGTCAATTTAATTTAATTTTGTTTAAGCAATATCATAATCTCATCATTCCATTTATTATCGAATATTTTTTCGTTATAATTTGCCTTAATTATATTTCTTATATTGTTAATTTGTTTATTTTTTATATCCTGATTTGAATCAAACATTATTATCTTGTCGTGAATCATTTGTTCTGTACAATCTATAGGAACAGTATTTAATTCAATATCATTGAAATCGTTCGCAATTCCTGTTTTTGTCATAATGAATGGTTTTCCCATGAGTGATGCCTTAATAATAACTGGGGAAAAAAATTCTTGTTTGTTCAGTTGAATCAAATAATCGCATATATTTATGTAATTTATAATGTCTGTTTGATTTTTAGCGAAAATAATTCTATTTTTACTTACGATGAAATTAGGTACATTATCTCCTACAAACAATCCCACATATTCGTTTGATATCATTTTAATTAAATTAATAAATATCATTGATTTTGTAGGTTCATGAGGATTATTAATATATAATATTATTTTTTTATCGGGATCTATACCTAGTTCTCTTTTAATATTAGATTTGTTTGTTACATTTATATTCGTTATTGGATGACAATCAGGCATTTTTTTAATATCTTTTCCACAATCTGGGAAATATTTCAACGTGTTGTTTGATAGTGTAAATAAATAATCATCAATATAATTATTCTGGTTATTGTTGATTGGATTTTCTAATTCAGTAGCAATATAAACAGTTCGTATTTTATTATTTTGACAATTTTGATTCAGTGTCAAAAAAGGAATTTGTAATAAATTACTTGTGCGTATTATAATATCGTATGATTCAAAATCCACACTTTTCATTGTAAAATAAATATCGGATTTGCCCTTGTATTTATTTGCAAGTTTTTTGTCGAATTTTCCGATTACAATCGATGTCAAATCATATTTATTTGTCAAAGTGTTTATCAAATTATATACAAATATTTCAGTTTTATTTTCTGTTATAATCAAAATTCTTGGTTTTATTACATTTATCATATTCATACTATTGTTTTTATGTATTTCCGTATGTAATACAAAATTAAATATATCTGTATGAATATTTGTTGACACTTTTCCGTATAATCTAATTAATTTACTAATTTTATCAATAAATTTTTTTATTATAGTAATATTTCCAGCAAAATATCTGTCAGTGTACGATATATTATTAACTGATTTATTCAAATAATCATTATACCCGGGTATTGATTGTGTTACAAAATCACATTCCTTTTTAATAGATATTTTAGATTGTGTAGAACAGTGATATAATTTATTTTCATTAAAATTACATTCAATTATCATTTCTTCTGTTATTCCCACATGTAAATCAGTTATTATAATGCCATTAATATATTCTTCATATATATTGATAAAATCATCATATATAATGTATTTGTAGTTATTTGCAGAATATCCAGAACCATATTTATTACGATCAATTTTTATAAATTTAATATTTATATCTTGGTATAAACTAATAAAATCATTACTTAGATCATCATAAAATATTATTCCAGTTATATTTAAATTTATTTTTGTAATGGCTTCGAACCAATTTTTAATTATATAATAATTATTCTTTTCTTTTGTATAGTTATTTTCATCATCTTTGACCGTTAAATACGTTGTTAATATGTAATCGGTTTTTTTATATGGTCTAAATCCATCATATTTTGATAAATTTTGTTTATTTTTTAAATTATATTTTTTTGTTGTAGTTATATCTTTATGTAAAATAACATTGAAATGTTGTTCTGCATATGTTAATGATATATAATTCCCTGCTTTTGCATGCGACATGATAGAATTATAAATTCTATCGGTAAAATCTGTGCATTCAAACCCATATAATTGATTTATTATATCTATTCCACCAACTTTCTTTACACATTGATTCGTTATAAATATCATGAAATTTCCAAAAAAAGAATTATCATTAACAGTAGAAATTTGATTAATTATTTTAATATCTGAATTGTTTATGCGAGAATGTATGTAATTAATATTATTGTTCGAGCTATTTGAATTTGAATTATAATGATAAAAATGATGTATTCCTGTATCATAATAAGACTCTATGTATAATTTATACCAATTATGTGTAATAGGACAAATATTTTCATCGAATAAAAATATAAAGTCACAATGATCCAATAATTCAATACATTTATTTTTTAATCGTGCAATACTTGTTGAAGGATATTTATGGTAGTAAATATTATTTTTTGTACATTTATTTATAATATCTCCATTTGATTCGTTTGAACTTGTATCGAGAATTACAATTAAGGAATTTGGCGGTCTATTAGATATAAAATGATTAATAATATTGGTTATGTCAGTTGAATTGATTGTAATTGTTATACCTATACCTATTTGTTGTTCTCTTACAATATCAGTCACAGTTATAGTATTTTTTTTATAATGAATTATATGATTAAAAAGAACTAAATCAGTGCTTGCAATAATCTTACCATATTCTTTTGTTAAAATAGAAAATTCTCGTGTCACTTCTTTTATTAAATGGGCTTTACCGGCAATAAATTTTGTGTCATAAATATTTACAATATCTGTACAAATATTTGCATCTGAGCTGATAAAATTGTATTGATTTTTTAATTCGTGAGATCTAGTTGAACATTTTCGTAAAATGAGTTTTTCATCGGGAAATAAATAATTAAATACATCAGCTTCTTCATTAGTTATTGTCTCTGTGAAATCCATATAAATGACATTATTCAAATATTCAATATATTTTGTTATAAATTCGTTTAACACAATTAATTTATAATTTGATGCTGGATAACAATTATTTTTTTCTACTTTAACAAATTTAACATTTTTACTTGTACAATTTTTTATAAATGAAATATCTAATTCATCATACAATATTATACCTAATAAATTATGTTTTAGTATGTATTCGTACCATCTTTCAATGAATAGTTCATTATTTGGCGCTATGCCCGAATGGGATAATGTTCCTTGTCTTTTTGTTAAATATGTTGTTATAATACAATTAGTTTTTTTGAATAATTTATAATCCGTAGAATTCATATCAACATCTTCATAGATAGAAGAGTTTATTCTTATAAGTTGTCGTTTTACTGATTTTTCTATAGATGATGCTATGTTATTTATTTTTAATCTATCCATACTATGAAAATCATGTATGTGATCAGGAAGAGTCACATATTTATAATTTCGTGTCAATCCATAGTTATACGCTCTTTGACTCAATCCTTGATGTTCTGCACCATATATTTTATATGATGGATCAATACCTCCAATACGTTCTAAACAATATTTTGTCATAAAAACCATATGACCCATAGGATAAGAACATGATGCGAGTTTTATATTATTTATGGGACTTATTTGCCCAATTATTGTCAATTTGTTTGGTATATTCCCATTGTCATCATAAATATCATATCCATAATCTAATAGATGAATATTTGTAGTATTTGAAACATTAATCCAAGGTTCATGCCATTTGTCGATTATGGGCCAAATATCGTTATCAAATAAAAAAATATAATCACAGTCTTCTAAATATTCAAGACATATGTTTTTTGATTTATTGATACCTTTCCTGGAAGAATTTTTTATATATTTGATATCTTTATGTAAACACAGTAATTCATTTTGTTGACTAATTACTTCCGAAGAAAAATCATCTACAACGATAAGTTTCATATTACTTGTTTTGTATTTAATCATATTTGTAATGCACTGTTCAAAAATGTCATATCTATCAAGAGTTGTAATTGCAATGCCTATTTTTGCATCATATATATTAATATTCATTCGATGATATACTTGTGATATTCGTAATTTTTGTGATTATATGATAAATATACAAATAATTATCATTTTAAGTAACGCGCATTCAATTATTGTGTAACTATAAAAACTGCTAAAATTATAACATCATTCGAGCCAACTTTCCCAGTTCTTTTGCGATTCTGAAATTTGGTGCATCAGGATTTATACGTAATATTTTTGTTGTTAAATTTTTTTTAATATATTCTTCTCTTTTTTTTTCATATTCAGGATTTCTGTCATTGTGTCCATTTTCATCAACTTCGATAGCAATTTTGTGTACTAATAAATACATATCAATCATATATGATCCACATTTATATTGCAATTTGTATTCACAATTATTACCATAAAGATATTCTATTATCTTTTCTAATACATCCGCTTCTTTAGATTGAATTTTATTAATTGTATTTAGGCCTAATTGTTCCATCATTGATCGACATTTAGGTTTACGACTCCTGTTTAAAAATACAATTAAACCATCTAATTTGACTTTGGTTTCTGTTGCGTCCATCTCTAGTTTATAGTTTTTACATTGTCTGTGTATATGATATTTACTATATTCAAGTATTGTAGTAAGTTGTGCAATATCAAACCATGTTATTCCATGTGAATCAGTTTCTGTTTTAAGATGTATTCCTTCAAAATAATAATATATCTTTTGATGTTTCCTGACTACTATCATAAACTCATTAAGTTCCTTGAAAGGATTATTTTTATTATCCTCTGAATCACTTATATTGAGAACAATTTTTAATTTTGAATCATGATATCCTAAATGAATATTATAATCCTCGAACAAAAAAATTATTTTTTCACCATTTTGTATTTTTGTTAATTCCATTAAATAATTTCTATTAGCATCGTTTGATTTATGAATACAATAATCAATGATTTGTTTAACATCAATATCACAATCAACTTGACCTGTTGACATTTAAAAGAAATATATTGTGTGATAATCTAATTGATTAATTCTGCATATTTATTGTTTCAATTTTCTTCAATTATATTTCAATAACCAGATCCTCAAGATTTTCCCTAAAATAGTCAATTTGGTCAATTTCTTTTTGTTTATTTGATATATTAATTTTTTCAATCAGTCCATAGTTATCGTCAAATTTTCCTCCAAAATATGCGTTATACATTCCATTTGCGTGTGTGAATCTAGTGTGAATTGATGAATATATTTTTATATATTCTACTGCGTCGGCTGGTTCAATTAATACTCTCATAGTATCTAGTCGCATATTGAATCCTCCAGTAACATCTTTTGTCCATATATTCTTGTCATCAGAAAAATTTAGATAAATTAAATTGCCATATTTATTACATACATTCTTCATTTGGTATCGATCATATTCATTAAATATCATTCCGTTGACTGATATAATAATTTTATTTATTTTTGTATTATCATTCGTTTCTATAAAAAATCCATTTGTATAATACACACCAAAATCCATATTTTTACCTATTACAGTCGTTATACATCTTCTTATTTGAAATATTGGAATATTGTGAGATTTTTCAAATAAATCTTTTCTTTTTTGAGTGTCATATAACATCATTTTCCCATATAATGTTGTTGTCGCGTTAGTATTTTCCTCATTGAATTTTAATTCAATGTCGACATCATTATGTTGGGCAATGAGAAGATTATCAAGACCAAACTGATCGAGTCGTAGTTTATAAACCATATGATTATTTTCATTATCGTAATAAACATTAGTTGGATCAATTTGTTTCATAAAATATGGATCTATCATTAGTGTCAAACACCCACCCAAATATATATTTATTGTATCAATTCGTATTTCATCATCATTTTGCTCCATTGTTATTGTATCTAAAGTGAGTGTATCGTATGATCTGGGTATTTTGATTTTATTATTTTCGAATTGTAATGAAAATATGTGCTTAGCATATTTATCATAAGAAGTTATCTCATGTGTTACAAGTGCCATCAATGTTCCTCCCACGTTTGCCATATTTATTATTTATTTTACTATTTATTAGATAATAATTATTAACAATTCATGTTTAAGTATTTTATTTGTGTGATTTGTAATTACGCACTAAATTCTATATTCAAAAATTTTGATATGAAAATATCCTATGTAATTGTTGTTATATAAACATAAATAAATTAGATTAAATAATTAAAATCATGGCAAACATAGAAGGAATCAACGGACTTTATCTCTACCGTAATCTTCTATCGCACCAACAATCAATCGAAACAATACAAAAATTAGATGGTGAAAAATGGGTTCCATTGAGTTTAAGTAAAAAAAGTCGTAAAGTGCAACATTATGGATTTTATTATGATTACACAACATATAATGTTAATGAAAAAGCACCTGATATGCCTAATTTTATAGTTATTTTGTGTGATCTTCTTACCACGAAATGTAAAGAGCTTGGATTAATCAACGACGCATATGTATTTAACCAATGTATCGTAAATAATTATGAATGTGGTGAAGGTATTAGTCCTCATACAGATTTAGATAAATTCGGTCCAGTAATTGGATGTTTTACATTTGGATCCGGTGCATTAATGAAATTTACCAGAGGTGATAAAACTACCGAAGGTGATAAAACTACCGAAGGTGATAAAACTACAAAAAATAATACATGTATTGATCTCTATACCGAAGACAGATCATTATACATAATGAGTGGAGAAGCAAGAAGTATTTGGAAACATCATATGCCACAACAATCATATGATATTATAGATGGTATTAAAATAAAACGAGGTAGACGTATTTCAGTAACATTCAGAAATGTACCACAATAAATATTTTATAATTTTAAAGTTGAAATAATTATTTGTTGATATTAATATATTTTTAACTTTATTTAAACATATTATTAAAATATTATTTATAATGGTTCTATTTGATGTATACGATATGGCTAACGCCTTTGTTGTTTTTTGTTCGGTTTTTTCCCCGGAAGAATTCAACAAGACTGATATTCCAGAAGTATTCAAAGATGTTTATTATCACCTTATTGTAACAAAAAAGATTACAGTTCCGAAACCAATGATCTTTTTTTCAAATAAAATATTACAAAATAAAATTAGTGATAATCAATTATATGACAATAATTATATTTTTGTTTCATTTTGTGTTATTGTGGAACCATTCGATAATATGACTCAATCAACACCATCACTCGATTATATTAACCATGTTATTGATAATATTAGACAAATTATCTATATCGGATCATGTTCTCTTAGTGAGGACAATACATTTACAGATTATTTATGTGGAGAACACAATTCGCATCAATACATTGATTTATATCGAAACAAAATGTTACATAATATGCAAACGATTGGTTTAACAAATAAAACAATTTTTGGTGTCAAGAGTCATTCATGGGAGTTCGTCGATTGTGTCAATAAATTATTTAAATTGACTATCAGTAGTGAATATGGTAATATTATTCGTGATTCTGTAATCGGTTTTGATATGGTAAAATTTGTTGATGAGCAATTAAAAAAAATTAATAAAATTCGGAAAGAACAATATAAAAAAATCAATGAAAATGTTTGCGAACAAATTCGGAATATCTCTTTTCCGATAGAAAACATTAGAGGAATAAAACATAAATTATACGATACAAATATTGGAAATGAATTTATCGATACAAGTAGATGTAATACAAAAAGAATGAAAACAAATTTTTTTTAAATAGAATGATAGAATAAATTAAAAATTGATTCTGATATTTGAGATTTTAAATTTTTTTATTTCAGGTTTTAAATATGTTTCCAAATACTTGATAATAGGCGTTAGCTCCTGGATTGTCACTCACTATTACGTTTTTCTGCAAATTTACATATCTATTATTTCCATCCAAAAGTTTTATGTAAACTGACTTTCCATTTCTTATATAATTATTATTAATATCATTAACTGTATTTTGAAGATTTGTTACATCACTCCTTAAACTATTCAATTCATTCAATACGTTCCTGTTACTGACAGATAAAGAACCATTTATAGCGACATCATCCCACATACCGATTCGTCTCTTATCACCTCCAGATCTATTTCCGACAATCATAAGTGTTTTATAAACATCAGTGTCATTACTAATTTCACTTGAATCTGACGTTGATGACCATCCATTTGATAATTTTATACCTCCTAGTGTGCCCGTACTACCTATAATATTTGTAGCAATTAATTTGTCGTTATTGTACACCGATGCAATATCTTGAACTGCTTCATTGCTTGCGGACGTCATATATTCCATCATTTGATTATGATATAGCATAATAACAAAAGATGCGATTACAATCATTATTAAAAGTGTAATTACGAGTTCATACATTTTCTATATGTGTATATATATTACATATATTGATAAAAATTGAATTATATATTTATCTTAAATCTATAATGATATTTGAGACACATACTAAACAAATACTTGTTAATTAAACAATAAACAAATAGACATGGATAATATTAATAGTGTTATTCCAGAATTGGCTTATGCACTTAATCAATTTGTTGTACGAGGAATAGATTTTGATGAAAAACAAATGGGTTTCATAAAGGAAAATGCACGTGCATTATTTTCTGTGGCATGTAAGTATAATTTTTTTGATCTTATTAAAAAATTAATATCAATGGATAAAGAAGAAAAACTAATTATATGGGGAGACAAAAGTACATTATTTGCTGAGTGTTGTCAAAGGGGAGATATTATTATTCTTGAACCATTATATGAAGCTATGAAGGATCAAATTGATATTCAAAATGCTTTTGTGCAAACATGTAAAGGTATTTTAAATTATAAAAATAATAAACTTATTGTTCAGTTTTTATATGAAAAATCGCTCGAGAATAAAATCGATGCACAAAAAATAGATATTCATATTAATAACGAAGAACCTTTTAGAATGGCTTGCATTAATGATCATCTTGAGACAGCTCAATATCTTTACGAAATATCAATCATTGAAAAAAATCCAATTAATATTCGAATAATGGAAGATTTTGCATTTAAATGGAGTTGTGATAATTATAGTACACGAACAGCTGAATGGTTATGTACATTATGTTCATCCTATTTGATAACAGGATACGATTCAGCTATGGAAGAAATTTATTACGAAATAATATGTTATAAAAAAATTATTGAGCACATATACAATGAAAAAGATGATGCAAAATTAGACAAATTATATAAAGATGCATGTGTTGTTGAGAGGATAAAACAAGACGATTATATATGTCCTGTGTGTTTGTCTGAAACAGAAAAATATCAAATTAAATTATCATGTGATCACACAATATGTATTGAATGTTTTATTGGAATTAATAAATGTTATATACATTGTAAAAATAATGATTTTGACAAAGCAATGTTGTTAAAAGTTATGAATTAATCAGTTCCTTAAAGTTATGAATTAATCAGTTCCTTAAATTTATCAAATTTAATATAACCACAACATTTATTTATGTAGTCAATACCTTCATTAAATTTATTTAGTTCATCTTTAAAGGATAATAAATAGTCTTCATTATTTATAATTTCGTTGTATGATTGACCTGAAAACAAATCATATTTATTTTTTATGTTTAATTTATTAGTAAAATTATATATTTCATGTCTTTTATTTTTATCAACGACAGAAATTGATTTTTCTTTATGTTCTGCCAGTAATGAATAACAATATAGGGAATTTCTTATTGATAAACATTTAAGAAATTTATTACCTGTAATTATTTTTTTTTCTATTATTTTCCAGACATACTCTTCTGGCCACATAAGAGGCAATGGTTTAATAAATGGTTTAACTTTTGAAAGATAATTAATAATATATTTTTTATCGATATCATCTTTTAATTTATTTATATCATTATCACAATAATATTCTGTTTTCCATGGTATAATAAATTGATCCATTTTATCAAAACACGTGAAAGATTGTCTTTTTACATAAATCAAGAAATAAAACAAACTTGTTTCATCAAATCCTCCTTCACTTGTAACTGATTTTTTATTTGTAAAATCAATTGTACTGATATAATCAAAATATTCTTTATGGAGTTGTTTATCTGGTGTTACGAGTAAAAATCCGCCATCGATGTGATACCTTCCATTTTCAACATAATCATAATAATCTTTATATGGAGAAACAGGAAAATTATCATATTCAACTAATTCTGTACATTTTCTTATACGTGATCTGCATGTAAATACAAATGGTTTATTATATTTATTAAAAATATTATATATCGTATCATTTTCTGGTAATATATCGATATCACTAAACAATATTTTATCATATTCTGTATAATCAAGACAATGCCATTTGTTAACTATTTTGTTCATAAATTTTTTACCATATTTGTTTGAATCGTACGCTGTATGATGTTCATGTAATTCAGTTACTGTAGGTAATTTAATCAATCGATCACAATATATTTCAATATATGATTTATATTTGTATATAATGTCATCACACATTACAACTAGTTTAATTTTGTCATTTAAATTATTTTTTTTAATTAAATATTGATGACAATAAAGAACAATAAGAAGTCCCATTAGATAATAATCGTTTCCATAACACAAGAAAAATATAGCATACATATTATATTTAATATTATACTAGGTTAATTATAATTTAATATTTGAATAAATTTAAATTATTTTAAATTATCATTTATTTACTGCCACAATCACAATCATTGAAACTGTCTCGAGTATTTTTCTTTTCAAATACATTTTCTAATTTATTAATTACTGTTTTTCCAACATTCTTGAGACTATTTAATTCACTGAGGAGTTTTTCTACATCTTCATCATCAGACTCAACAACATATTTTTCAAGTTTATTATTTGGTTTATTATTTGGTTTATTATTTGGTTTATTATTTTCTTGTTTTTTTTCCTTCTTTTGTTCCTTTAATTGTTCCTTTAATTGTTCCTTTTGTTGTTTTTCTTGTTCCTTTAATTGTTCCTTTTGTTGTTTTTCTTGTTCCTTTAATTGTTC